>ERZ773028.78-NODE-78-length-87822-cov-6.350701_pt1 | contig 87822 bp, 104 predicted proteins | sample MGYA00511123_ERZ773028 | MGnify/ENA primary metagenome ERZ773028 (study PRJEB29015, sample SAMEA2738134) | human oral metagenome | biome: human oral; feature: human-associated habitat; material: saliva | place: China | collected 2206 ... | reverse complement strand
TTTGTTTCGCACACTCGCTACGCTCCCGTGCTCAACTAGGTCTAAAGACATTAATATAAAAAGCTTAGAATTTGATTTTACTCGAATTCTAAGCTTTTTCTTATAAGTATCTTTATATAAAAGACAAACTAATCTTCATGTTCGTTAGATTCACTTACTTTTTTTGCATGCCCAAGATCCTTAATTTTTAAGCCATTATTACTATTTTGATCATTGGTTTTAACGATAGTACCAGTATATTTAAATATCTGAATCTTTTTAGTTGAACTATCATCGTCATCATTATTCTGATTATCAAAAGTGAATTTAACCTGGTAGTTCACCTTAAATTTCTTATCACTAATTGGTGTAACACTATTAACGTTAACTTTAGCATCGTAACCCCTAACACCATCATCATCTTGAAAACCATCAAACATCTTAACTAATTGTTTGTATCCAGTGTTATTTTGACCACCAACAAAGCTTTCATCTTCATCATCCACATTGCTCTGAAAAACACCTGATAAAAGAGATTGAGCAGTATCATTTGAGATACCATTATTAATTGTAATGGTATCATCTGAACTACTTAAAGTGGTTTTTAATTGATGCCCATCAACATTTTTTGTACCAACAAATGTATGTAGTCCAGGCAAGTATGGGCCAAATGATCTTGAATATGAACTATTGCTATTATCGGATGAATTAACATCACTAGTGCCATTATCACTTGTATTAGTATTAGATGTAACTGTACCTAAAGACTTTCCGTCCATTTTAACAAGCATTCCTTTTTGGTCCGTATTAACTGTAATATAATTTGGTTCAGCCTGAATTTTATAGCGAGGCCAAATAAGCCAAGCGCGCCCCTTTTGAATAAATTGATAGTCGTTCCACTTTTCACCCTCACTAAACTTTTGCTTTAAACTGCTTAAGTCGCCAGGATATTTTTGGAAATATTTTTGGAAATATTTTTGAATTGGCTTAACAGTGCTATTATTAATTTTTACTTGTGACGTTGTTGAAGTAACGTATTTTGCAGCAGCTTTATCAGGATCTCCAATAGCAGTAGTTGCTCTGTTCATTTGGTTATCTTCTTGATAATAAAAGTGTCCCCATGTTAAAAAGACTATTAATAAAATAATGATAGCTAAAATAATATTATTACGCTTTTTATTAGAACCCCATTTTTGAGTAAATGACTTAACCGTTCCTGAAGACTCTCTTCGAGCATTTTGAGTATAATCAGTATCTTGATTACTATCATTACCATTCTTAGTAAATTTATCAACATTATACCCACAATTTTGACAAAATCTGGTTCCCGCTTTTAGTTTTGTCCCGCAATTTGGACAGAAAAAATCTTTCATTATTTAAAGCTCCTCCCTAATTTTTATAATGAAACGACGTTATTATATCATAAATTAAATCTACTACATTTACTTATTCTTTAGTCAATTAGAACTTAATCGAACCGATAAGTTTTTTTCCATTATTAGACATTAGATTAACTGCCATCATTATTGTAATACCCCCCGATTCATCTAAAATATGTATCTTTGCTATCCCAATTTGACACGAAACAACAAGTTAAACATTAATAATAATTTTATTAGTTAGACCAATCTCATCTTTCCTTTATTGAAATCAGCATTAGTTTTTCACCAACTCTTCAATCTTACATCTTAATATCATTGTAAACAGCCATACTACCAGTCCCACTTCTCTCATAAAATATCTTTATAGTTGCAGTCAAAAAATAAGTCAATAACTTCTTGTTAATCAAAAAACTGATAATTAGCTTTCTCACTAACTATCAGTTCGTTATACCGAATCAAATATCAGATTAATTAGATTATAGTCCTTCACGAATAATTTTCTGTGGATCGAGCCAAGTTCCATTATTAATAAATGAACTGGCCAGTGCTCGGTTAAAGTTATGATCACGAGTAATACCAATATGGACGTGTGAAGTATCACGAATACCAATAACATCCCCAGTACTGATCTGTTGTCCTTCATGAACGAGAATATTATTCTTGCTGGAGAATGCCTCTTGATAAACAACTAGATATTCACCAGTATCAACTACGGCATACCAACTTAATCCGGAACCATATCCAACAATCTTAACAGTACCACCGTGAATAGCATGTACTTCTCTACCTGGGTGATCAATTGAACCAAAATCTAAGCCATCATGAAAGCCATTTAATCGGAATTCACCACCGGCATGAACACCAAATAATTGTCCGCCACCAAAATAACCTTCACCATCTTGAGGGAATGGCCAATCCCAACCATCAGCCCAAGAGCCATCAAAATTAAAGGTATAAGTCTTGCCATTAATCTTTTGCCAACCGGTATCCGCCCAGGCATTGTCCCAATTAAAATGATACCAACGATTATTGATATACTGCCAATCTCGTAAACCACTAGCATTATTCCAATCAAAATAATACCAACGACCATCTATACTTTGCCAACCACGTAAACCACTAGCACTATTTTGATCAAAGTAGTACCAGAAGCCTGCTGCTGACTTGTACCAACCAGTATGGGCCCAAGCATTTTCTGGGTCTAAATAGTACCAAAAACCTGCTGTTGATTTAAACCAACCGGTATCCGCAGAAGAATTAACTTCATCAAAATGGTACCATTTATTATTAATTTTCTGCCAACCCTTTGCACCACTAGCGCTATCTTGATCAAAGTAATACCAAAAGCCTGCTGCTGACTTGTACCAGCCAGTATGGGCCCAAGCATTTTCTGGGTCTAAATAGTACCAAAAGCTTGCAGCACTTTGATACCAACCAGTATCTGCCGAAGCATTAACTTCATCGAAGTGATACCACTTATTGTTAATATTTTGCCAGCCGGTCCGTGATTGACCATCATTATTAAAGTAATACCACCAACCAGCAGGTGACTTATACCAACCTGTTTGTGCAGTTCCATCTTCTTTAATATAATGCCAGTTATCATTTACTTTTTGCCACCCAGTCTTTTTTGCATCTGATTGAGCAGCAATATCACTAGCCTGATTGCCAGAATCAGAAGCTGTATTAGTAATATTAGATTGAGAACTAGCAGTTGCTTGACTAGTTACGTTATTTACTGCAACCTTACTTTGAGCAAATGAGGTTGCAGCATTGATATTTCGATTTTGTTTGGTTGCAGCAGCTTGAGCACTTGCAACTGATGCACTAGCAGAATTGCTATTTTCATTATTAGCAATAGTCAAAGTTACGCTTTGAGAAGCATTGCTTTCTGCTGTGGATTGAGTTTGCGTAGTTTGGATTTGATTATTATTAGTCGTATCAGCATGAACATGCTTTACTTGTGTTCCAGCAATAAAACCGATCGAAACGATCGCTGCTGTAATCCATTGCTTTCCTGACTTGTAAAGTTTAAATCTTTTCTTGCGACTATTCAAAACGTTTTAATCCTCCTAAAAGTGGGACGAAACCTATTTTTAATTAATTTTTAAACATAATACTTTGTCAAGTATAAAAGATAAAATTCATGCTCGCAACTTCTCGAGAAAATTGTTAGGTTTTTGTCATATATTATTTTTTACCAAGAATATTTTTTGCTTGGTTTAAAATTTTAGCACGAAGAATAAACAAGCCAGATAAGTAAATTACTATTCCAACAGCAACTTCCAATGCTAAGTTGGCAACCGTCATTTGAATAGTGTTACTGATTCGATTAACGATTATAAACATAACTAAACCACTAACTGCATATTTCCAAACTTCCCCAAACATCTTGCGTCGGCTAATTGTCTTTCTAATCATTGCTAATTGAGAAGCAGTAACTAAGAATTCTGAGCCAACCGTTGCCAATGTTGCCCCGTTAGCTCCCCAAAATGGAATCAGGATTAGATTAAAAGCAACATTACTTACAGCGCCGATGGTTACTGAAGTTGTAAATTCCTTAACTCGGTTAACCGGCATCAAATATTGAGTACCAGTAACGTTACTCCATGCAATTAAAACGATTACTGGTGACTCAAGAAACATAATTTGACCAGCCATTTGAAAGCCATTTCCCAAAAACCATGGAGCAAATTGCCTTGAAGTTGCCATCAAGCCGAACATCATCGGAATTGAAATAGATGAAACAAATTCAAAAGAAGAATATAAGCTATTTCGAACACCTTTAATGTCGCCCTTAGCATATTTATTAGCCACATGTGGTAACATTACCGTTCCAGTCGCGGTAACAATTGCCAAAACAAATTTAACAATTTTATCTGACTGTCCAAAATTCCCTAAGGCAGCTTGTGAATCCATATGGCCTAACATCAACCGGTTCAATACAAGATAAACCTGAGTTGTAATAGTTGGGATAAACAGCAATAGCGATGGATAAAAGTGTTTAAACGGATGCCATTCACTGATTTTAACCCAAACAATATTTCCCTTTAAATAGGGCCATAATGTTAAATTACCAATAACTTGAGCCCCACCTAAAATTAGAATATATTTTCCTAAATCAGCCGTCGATTTGATAAAAGTAAAGATTAAAATTACAGAAGCTAATTTAACTAGTGCATTACGAACCACTGTAATCTTAAAATTTTCCAACCCCATAAAGTACCAAGAAACATCTAAGCCTGTTGCAACGATCCACAGTCCCTGCATGAGAAAGTAGAATTTAAAAGTCGTACTGAAAAGAAAAACAGCGGCTAAATATGCAATAAGAGATAACGATACAGTTAATAACTGTAAAGCTTCTACTCCCCAAAAAGTTCGCGAACGTTCATATAAGTCATCACGATGGTAGGCTACTTCTCGGTTACCATAAAGGGTTATTCCCATTTGCCCCATAAGATAAAAGAAGGTTACCCATGCATTAGTGTATTCATTAATACCAACATCATGTGCACCTAAAACACGAGAAATATAAGGAACAGTGATCAATGGAATGATCATGTTCAAGATTTGATATCCCGCATTATACAAATAGTTCTTGATAACTTTCATTGCTAATTATTTAAACTCCTTATCTACGGCAACTAAGGCTGCGTGGAGGACTTGATCCATGTTGTAGTAACGGTATTGACCAAGACGTCCGCCAAAGATAACATTATTAGCCTTTTCTGCAGCAAGTTGAGCATACTTCTTGTAAAGCTCATTATTTTGCTGATTATTAACTGGGTAATATGGCTCATCACCACGGTGCCAGTCAGCTGGATATTCTCGGGTAACAATTGTCTTATTCTGATCACCCTTGCCAAATTCGAAGTGCTTATGTTCGATTATCCGCGTATATGGTGTTTCAGTATCGGTGTAGTTAATCACTGCGTTCCCCTGATAATTACCAACATCCTTTTCTTCAGTTTCAAAGCATAAACTCCGGTATTGAAGTTCACCAAGCTGATAATCAAAGAATTGATCAATCATTCCAGTGAAAACAACCTTAGGATAATTAGCTAAATAATCGTTCTTCTGATCGAAAAAGTCAACTCCAGTTTCAACATCAATTAATTCACTATCAAGCATCTTTTCAACAATTTGAGTATAACCACCGATCGGAATACCTTGATAGAGATCATTGAAGTAGTTATTGTCATATGTCAGACGAACAGGCAGCCGCCGAATAATAAATGCTGGTAATTCGGTAGCTTTTTGACCCCATTGCTTCTCAGTATAACCCTTAATTAACTTTTCGTAGATGTCACGACCAATTAACGAAATAGCTTGCTCTTCAAGATTCTTTGGCTCCTTACCAGCCATTTCTTGACGCTGCTCGTTAATCTTTGCCAGTGCTTCTGCTGGAGTACGAACACCCCACATCTCACTAAAGGTATTCATGTTAAATGGCAAGTTATACATTTGCCCCTTGTAATTAGCAACAGGACTGTTTGTGTAACGGTTAAACTCAGCAAACTGGTTAATGTAATCCCAAATTTTCTTATTAGAAGTATGGAAAATATGGGCACCATATTGATGAACTTGAATGCCGTCAACTTCCTTAGTGTAAATATTTCCTGCAATATGATCGCGCTTTTCAATTACCTTAACCTTCTTGCCACGCTTAGCTGCTTCATAGGCAAAGGTAGCACCGAATAGACCAGCACCAACTACAAGATAGTCATACTTTGTCATAAAACGCTCATCCTTTCATATGTAACGTTATTTATTGATGAAAATTTTAGATAATGTTAAAATCAATTTGTTTGTGTTTATTCAACTAGTAATAAACTTCCTGCAAATGCTATAATTATACTATTAAATACTTATCAAGTATAGTTGATTTGAACCTTTCAATATAGGAGAGATACTTATATGAAGAAATTTAGTCGTTTATTTTTATCTGGTATGTTAGTTACAATCTTAAGTTTTGGATTAGCAGGCTGTGGTTCACAAAAAAATTCTAAGGACACAGCATCATCCTCACATACCAAAACTGAAAAAGTTACTAAGAAAGCTACTAAAAAGACAAGTAAAAACAGTAAGCAAAATTCTACTAAGAAGACAAGCTCAACTAGCAATAGTGCTAACACAACGTCATCATCACAATCCAGCTCTTCGACCGCTAATAGTAATGTCAATAATAACAGTCAAAAACAATTAGGGCTTAATGATGTTGCTGTTTGGACCGATCAATATGGTGTTACACACCACGTTGACAGTGATGGAATGGATCGTCAAACAATCGCAGGTAGTTCGCAAACAAAATATCAGGATTGGTCAGGAAGCTTACCAAGTAATGCACAAATTGTTAAGCAGAATTAAATAAAGCTAAAAAATACAGCCAGATGGTAATTACAATTACTAACTGGCTGTATTTTTTATTCAGTAATATTTTCTATTTTTTTAACTGCGTTCTTTATAAAGTCACCTTTTCGCAACTTCTTAGCAATTTCAATAGTATTCATCTTCATTTCAGAATATTGCTTCTCAGTAATATTTTCTAAAATGTCATCAAGATTTTCTAGACTGTTTACTGCAATTCCTAAATTATTTTTCAAAACAAAATCAGCCAAAGCGGCTTTTTCCCAAATAATGACTGGCTGTCCACTGCTTAAATAAAGAGAAACTTTATGCGGATTGTTATAACGCATATAATTGCCAAATTTACCACTACAAGTATCTAATTGATCGCCATCCCAAACTAGCCCAAAATTCTGAGTAAGTTTCTTGGGTAATTCATCTGGACTCATTTGACCATGATAAGAAACGCCTTTTAAATAATGTTTGCTTGGATATGAACCAAAGATTTCTAATTTTCCAGCTTGTAAACTCACTTTATTAAGGAATTTTGATTTAGCTAAATTTCCGGCAAAACATACTGTTCTACCATATTCTGAATTTTGGTTTATTTTTTGAGGGTTGTTGTAATCAAAAATCCCCAACTCTATCATTGGAACAGTAACGCCATTTTCTCGTAACCATCGTTTCATTTTATGATTGTGAACGATCAAGCCATCAGTAACGTTAAAAAGTGCTCGTTCACCTTCCCAATACGTTTGGTCATTCTGAAAAAGGCGAAGTGATTCAACATCATGAATAATGAAGAACAGCTTCTTACTTTTTGAGCGCATTTTTTTTATAAGTTTCTTCATCACATAACTAGAATAAGTTGGGTACTGGAAAAATAGCTCATCAAACTTTTCTATATTGTTAAATAGACGCGGAATTACCCAGTATGCTGTCTTAATTTTATCTAACTTAGATTTGTTGTTTAACTGCTGATGAATTACTTCAAAGCCAGATTGTGACAAATAATAATCCACATCTCTTTTAGCCTTTGGGCCTGCATCATTGCCATTTCCATAGTCAGCAACTGTAAAAACTACTTTTTTCATATGATTTACTCTTTATGTCCAAAGTTCTTAACTGTAAAAATTACAAATTCAATAATCAGTCCCAGCAAAGCACCTAAGGCAAAACCAACAACTACATATTTCTTTGTGCTAGGAGTAGTTTTACTATCGGCATTATTAACCGTTGCCTTTTGTAAAAGAGTTACTCTTCCTGCGCCTGGTTGTAGCTGTGGCAATTCTTCCCTCATTGCTTTTGCAGTTGCGTTAACAATTTTTACAGATGCTTCTCTAGATGATGTCTTAGCCTTTAGTTCCATCACTAATGATTGTTGAGAAATTTTAGCATCAATGGCACTCTTAATATCATTCGCTGAATATTTTTTCTTCATTGACTTAGACAAATGTTTTCGTGCTTCTTGAGCAATAGTCCCATTTTCAGCAATATCCTTATAGGTTGGCATCATATTATTATCTTCGCCAACAATTGAAATATTAGCACCACTTGACATATTCCGCATCTCTTGAGGAATATTGTGAGAAATTACGATTTGACGACTAGCAGTATAGGTAGTTGATTTTTTCTTTTTAGCATCTACTCCCATTACTAAAGCACCAAGGATAGCAAAAATAATAACAACCACAACTGGCTTCCCATATTTTTTCATTAAATTATTTAAAGTTATGTTTTTCATTTTTTCCTCCAGTTAATTTGTTTGAAAAATAACATTGCGCAAAAATAGCAATCAAAAATGGATTATAACCAAAATCTAAAAGGCGTTGTTCTACAATTGCACTAATCGTTACAATTATCATAATACTTGCTAAAGCAAAATCAGCTTTTTGAATAGATCGATAAGAAATAATAGTCATCACAACAATAATCGTTAAAGCTACAATGACTCCATAAATAACAAATAGTCGAATAAATGCTGAGTCAATATAAAAGTAGTTAGCACCTTCAGCAGCCACATTTTTTATTCCGCCAACAGCACCAAGTCCATTTTCACGAATATGCTGACCTAGAAAAGTAAGACCATATTTTCTAATTGCTTCATGGCTATAAAATAATCGGCCTGACAATAAACCATTTGCTTTTTCAAAAAGATGATTATTAGGGATATAAAGATATGATACAAGCATAGTAACATAGGCTGCCAAAACTGGTAACACCCAGTAAAAGATAGCAATTGTTTTTGAAACGATATACCCTTTTTGTGCCCGTTGCCCGAGCATCATTACTGGAATCACTAAAATCAAAGCATAAGCATTTAAACGAGCATCACAGAATTTAATAAGGAACATCGCTAATAGTACAAACACTGTATAACTCTTCCACGAAAGCTTATTGAAGTAAAGATAACAATATGCCAACACTATATAGAGAATATGAGCAGCAAAATCAGTTGGATAAATAATTCCAAATGCTCGCCTTAATGTGTGAATTCCCCGATGAAAAATCAGATTCTTTGTTAAACCGATTAGAGAAGTAAAAAAGATAAATGAGAGAAGGATCGTTCCTAACACTAAATATAAGTAAATAATTTTCCTAAAATCTACATTCCTAGCACCTAAAACAAAGATTCCCATTGGAAAGAGGATAAACTCACCCGATGTCCGCCAAGTAATAAATAAAATAGCAAGAACTAAAAGATTAACTGTTATTTTTTTTATCGTATTTGAATCAAAAAAGATAATCTTAAACAAAACGATCGCTAATGGAATAAAAGCAATTTGATGTAGCAGGTTACCAGGAAAATAAAAAGTGTAAGTTGAAGTTTGAAGAAAAGCAATTACAAAGTAGAAAGCAAACGCTACTTCATAAAGGATTTGTCCATCTAATTCAAGGTTAATTAACCGTTGATATTTGGATGATAGATACTGCACCCTACTTCCCTCCTATTTTTTCTCTTTCACAATATAGATTGGTCGTTGTTTAGTTTGCATATAAATCTTACCAATATATTTACCAACAATTCCAATACACATCAACTGAAGTCCACCAAGTAAAAGCATAATACAAACCATCGATGCCCAACCAAAGGCACTACTGCTTGGTTCAATAATTCTCCGAACAATTACAAAAATTAATCCTAAAATTGATAAGAATGATGACACTCCACCAATCCAGGTAGCAATTGACAGTGGTGCTTCGGAAAAATCAGTTATGCCGTCCACAGCATACTTAAATAGTTTCCAAGTTGACCAATCGGTTGTCCCAGCAACCCGTTGAACATTTTTATATGGTAAGTATTTGGTCTTAAAACCAACCCAATTAAAGATTCCCTTTGAAAAACGATTATATTCTTTCAAGGATAAGACTGCATTAACCATTTGCCGGGTCATCATTCGGTAATCACGAGCACCATTAACAATCTTTGTATCAGAAATCTTGTTAATAACATCGTAGAATTTATCACTAAGGAGCGATTTAAACTTTGCCTCACCAGTACGATCAGTCCGTCGCATACCTACACAATCATATTCCCCTGTAGAAATATACTTATACATTACTGGTAAATATTCTGGCGGATCTTGTAAGTCAACATCCATTACAACAACATAATCTCCTGTTGTCGCTTCAAGTCCAGCATATAGTCCAGCTTCCTTACCAAAATTTCTGGAAAAGGATACATAATGAACCTTATCAGAATTTTGTTGATGCAATTTTCGTAATTCATCCAGGGTTTTATCAGCCGAACCATCATTAACAAACCAATATTCAACCTCGACTGGCATCTTGTTAACAACTTTTTCAACAGCTGGATAAAATAATGGAATTGATTCTTGCTCATTGTAACAAGGAACAACAATGGATAACTTAGGCAATTAAATCTGCCTCCTCTTTACGCATGTCCCGTAATCTTCCGCAGAACAAACTTACCGCCCTTCTTGAACCAGTTAGTATGCTCCATGAAGACGTACTTTACTTCAACTGTCGAGTATTCTGGGTGAACCTCAAGCCATACATCTAATAGTAGCTCGCTTAAAAAGCCGTAAACCCGTTGCTCATAGGTTGAATAATTGGAAATATCAATCCGGCTTTCCACTTCACCAAGAACATCAAACATCCATGTGCAATACTCATCTAGTGGTTTGCGCTTCATAATAAACATGTTAAACATATGGGCCCATGTCCGCTTCATTACTTTTTCAAAAGCGGGTGCATAGTCAGGATAGTCTTGGTGGATTACCTGACGCATTACCTCAAATGGTTCATGTTCATGAGCGTGAAGGTAGTGAGATTCATTTGTTTCGATATAGTAGCGTCGCTTAGAAGGAAGAATAATATCGTAGTCTTTCAGCAAGTCAGCTACTTGTTCAGTTGACAATACCTCATCCAATGATTTTTGATGGTTGAGACTTAGGTAACGTCGATAGTGAACTAATCCCATTGCATCAACGTCTAAGTTCTTCCATCCCCAATAAATCGCCGTCAATTCATTATAGTAAGGGTTCTTTGCTGAAATATTATCCCCAGTATTATCCCCCTGAAAAGTATGGTTAACATCAGGGTGAATCTCTTTACCAACAAAGACTGGTAAATACAATGGGTCCTTGGGCATCTCATAATTCTTATGGGCAGCAACTAATACTTTTGTCTTCACAGTCGTTCTCCTTAATAAGCAGCGTTGGGCTTAATCATAACCTTAACAGTTTTAAACATAATCTTAAGATCAAGCCATATTGAACGTTCATTAACGTAGGTCAAATCAAGTTCAACCATCTGATCAAAACTTAAGGCATTTCGCCCACCAACTTGCCACATCCCAGTAGCACCAGGCTTAACCATTAAGCGTTGGCGATCATAATCGGTATACTCTTTAACTTCGTATGGTAGCGGTGGCCGAGGACCAACAATACTCATTGAACCCCCAACAACGTTCAATAATTGAGGCAATTCATCCAAACTATATTTCCGAATAAACTTACCGACCTTGGTAATCCGGGGATCATCCTTCATTTTGAACATTGCCCCCTCAACTTCATTCTGATCACGAAGCTTTTCCAAGAGTTCGTCAGCATTGGTAACCATTGACCGGAACTTAAACATCTTGAAGGGTTTGCCGTCTTTTCCAACCCGGGTCTGGGTATAAAAAACAGGCCCCGCAGGATCATTGATTTTAATTGCAATTGCGATGATTAAAAAAACTGGACTAAGAATCACTACCGCAACCGAAGACGCAACCACGTCAAAAAGACGCTTGATAAATCGGTAGCCATACTGATGCTGCAGTTTTCTTTCATCAATATGTATTTTCTTTTGTGTCATTATACTTCTCTTTTAAGTTTTATTTTTGTACTTTTCTACGTATCTTACACATTTTACCAGCATTTTACTCGTCTGAAAAGCTTTCCCCAGAATCCTGTTGGTCTAGCCAAGCTTGAACAGCATCCAGATCGAACCCTTTACGGTACATTGCTTGCTTAAACTTCATCTCTCGTTCATAACCTTGGTAGCGGCGATAACGGTGCCAGATCTTCTCCGCCTGGTGGTTCAGCAGCTCTTCTTGCTGGTCAAAATCTTCTTCTGGTTCAACCTGATCCTTAATTTGGTCATAAATCGTGCTAGCGTATCCTTTTGTCATTAATCCCTGACGAACCTTTTGTTCCTGACGACGAATGGGTTGGGAACGATAGCGACGAAAAAGCTTCTTTGCTAATTTAGTGGTGTTTTCTAGTTGTCGTTCAAGCGTAAATTGAGCTAATGCATCATCAATATCATTTTCACCGATCTTCTTTAACCGAAGCTTCTGCCGAATATTCCCCGGTCCTTTAAGATCGGTATTCATCTCAGTACGAACGTAACTAGCGGCATACTCATGATCATCTAACAGTTTTTGCGCACGGAGTTTTTGCAGAACCGGTTCAATAAATTCTTCTGGCGTCTCAAGATCACGAAGTTTTTGAATTACGTCACTTTCTGTCCGCAACTGGTGAGATAAGTAGTCAAGCATCCGCGAATAGGCACGGGCGATTTGATCAGCAGTTGTAATTTGGGCTTCGAGTTCCTGATCAATCTCCATCCCCTTCATCAACCGGAATTGAATCAACACACTCTCTGCTACCGGGAAAGCATACTTACCATCTAAGTAAACGTTGTACCTGCCCTGTCTCTTTTGCGCTTCAATTTTAGTGATTTTTGCCATTTTAAAATTCCTTCTTTACAAATCCGCTTCTCATTCGTTGTTAATAGGTGTAAGCAGTGGCCACTACTTATCAACCAAATTAAACCAAAGGAGAATTCATCATGAGCATGTCTCGAAAGTTCAAAGCAGCCAAAATTCAATTAACGTTAGTCGGAGAAAAGCATCCCAAGGGAGTTAAGCATGTCCTGAATAACGTTACTGAAAATGTCAGCGAAGATCAGTTCAACTTACTCATCTCTGCCATGGAAACCCTAACCACAGAACACGTTGCTGGTGCTGACGTGATCAGTACCCAATCACTTTCCCGTAACTAAAACTAGAAAGGAAGAATTAATCTATGAAAACTCTTAATTTAACCTTCAAAGGTAGTCTTGCCAAAAAGCACGTTCTGAAGTTGAGCTATGCTAACGACCAATTAGATGCCGAAACGGTCCGTCAGGCAATGATTAACTTGGCTAATACCCACTTATTCTTCAAGGACGGTGAAGAGTTGTACGTTACTCCAATTGCCGCAAAGTACGTTGATACAATTCCAACAGTCCTTTTCAATGACGAAAAGAAGGCTCCCGTAGCTGAATAGCAATATTCCATTTTAATAATCCTTACCTTAATAGCGAGGCTGGTTAATTCCAGTCTCGCTATTTTTTAACGATCTGCCTTTTAGCATCATCATGTTCAGTTTTAATTAACTGCCAGAAGTGCTCTTTTTCTTCGAGTTTCCCGTCGTGAGCTTCTTGAAGAGCTGCGTTAATTGCCGCTCCCATCATGATTAAGTAGCCAGAAAAGTCCAGCCAAACCATCATTGCAATGAAGGCTCCAATGGTCTTATAACCGATCACACCATGGCTGAAAAGAACGGTGTATAACCCAAACAGCTTGGAGAGCCATAGCCAGAAGATTGAGACAAGGAAGGCACCAATTGCTGCAAAACGAAGGCCAACCTTAGCATTGGGAACAAAGTAATACAGCATTGTCAAAGCAATAAAGATAACGGCAAAGGTAATTGGCCACTTCAAGCTGCTGAACAGGAAGATGTACCGACGATTGAAGTGCAGGAATGGTTGAAGCCATTTCAGGAATTGTTCACCGACCCCGTAAAGGAAAACAATCACGAAGATAATGATGACAACGACAATCATCCAAATGAACGAAATCACCCGATTGCTTACCGGATTTTGATTTTCGGTAATCCCATAAGCATGGTTGACGCTTCGCTGAAAAGCAGCGATTCCTTGACTAGTCGACCAGAGAGCAATCAAGGCCCCGGTGGTCAGGACGCCACCACTCCCCCGCTGTAAGAAGTCCAGAACTAACGGTCGGATAAAGCTGTAAACCGTTGCCGGGACTAACGTTTGCAAGTAGGTAAGAACCGTATTGGCATCTAGCCCAATCATTGGCAACAGGTTCCCGATCACCAGCAATGCCGGAAAAATTGAAAGTAACGTATAGTACGCGAGTGTCGCTGCAGAACTAGATAGTTGGGCCAGGGTAAAATGCTTGACCAGCATCGCAATTAAATTCTTTAATTTTGCTTTATTTAGCTTCCCGATCATTACCCAACTCCTCATCAGTAATACTCGTTCATTATACATTATTTTGAATTGCGTGCGAACCGTGGGAAAAACCGCCCGCATTTATTAGCTATTCAATATTTCATTATGGATCATCAACGCACGGGCCCAATCTTGCGGACTGGCGATTTCTCCAGCAAATTCTGCCCGGCGTTTTCGAATACTGAACGTAAAAATTTGAAGCGGGTTAATATAGCCCTCGATGTTCTTTGTATGCAACGGTATAAAGAACTCTCTCAATCGATTATTCTTGGCATGGGTAATCGGCATGACCATTACCAACCCGGTGAGCTTACTGTAATTAGCAGAACTCATCACAATTGCTGGATGTCTCCCCTTAATTTCTTCACCGACGGAAGGTTCAAAATCAATCCAAATCAGATCCTGTTTTTGGGGAAGATACTTGTTAATGTAATAATTCGTCATCCCTTACCCCACCATCAACAAAGCCAGTATCATCACCATCATAAAGATGTTTTGCAACAAATTCACTATTCTTAAAGGGATTACTCCGTTTAGGCATATACACTATCGCCCCATTTCGATCTTGATATACCTCATATTCCTTGTACCGTTTCTTAATGGATTTAGGAACGGTAAGAACATCCGACGTCCCAACCCGTCTGATTTTAACTGTCATTTTAGCGCCCTCCGTTAATATATATTTGATATACATTATATCTCACCTCGCAATATCTTAGAAGGAATATTGTTCTCCTCCCACTTATTTAAAACGAAAACAATCAGAAAAGATCGGAAATTAAGTGAACTTTTCTGATTGTTATTTTTTCTGAGTGGTCTTTATAATCAACCGTTACTTATCAAGACGATTATAATCTTTCTTTAAGTAAATAATTAGGATCAGTGAACCAATGAGGTACATCCCCGCAGCGATGAAGTAAGCAGTAGCGTAACCCTGTTGTGTCTTCAGTAAGAAGAACTCGGTGAATAAGCCATCGAGAATTCCAACGGCTGCGATCACTAACGTTGTCAATGAAGTAAAGGCTGGCCGTAAGTCCTTATTAACCAAGAACATCTGTAGGGTATTCTGCACCGGCATCCCGGCATTGGCAATTCCAGAACGGAGGAAGTAAGTAATCGTTACTACGACAATCAACGTCATCCCTGTTCCTAGGGCACGACCCATTCCCATGATCAGCATGAGCGGAATACATGCAATCGTTGATCCGGCAACGGCCATAACCGTTCCCATTTTCTTTTCCATAAATGGCGAGCAGAAGTAACCAAGGAACATTGCCGCGGTTTGAATCGTGTTAATCGTTGACGTAATCCCCCGAGGAATGTGGAGGTAGTTATTCAGGTAAATCGGTAAGTATGGGGTGATTAACAATGCCCCACCCTGACAAATGGCAATGTAAATAGTAAAGACAATTACTGGTTTAGTACATAATTTCTTGTACGATGACCAATCAAACTTCTTTTCGCCCTTTGCCTGAGCTTCAGCTGTAGTCGTCTTGTAATCTGCAGGTTTTTCCTTAAACGCAAAGGTAATGAAGAAGGCTGCCAAGTTCATAATAATAGCGACAAAGATAATAATCTTATATGAATTAGCATAGTTGGCTAACATTGCTGTCCTCATGGCGTCCTGGTGCGCTGACCAATTGGAGGCTTGATTATAAGTCAGGCCTTGGAAAATACTGAAGAACCAAACGACTAATTTTCCACCAAAGAAAGTTACAATCGTCTGAAAAATCAGGTTATCTGACATCACAATTGTGAAAAGACGCGTCCGAACTTTCTTGGGAACGTACACAGAGAACATCAGTGGATACATATAATCATACAACCCAATTGTCGTTTGTGAGATCACATAGCCAACGACAATGATCAGTGGATTTTTAGTAATGATCGTCCCCACTAAGCCGATAATGGTCACCGGAGCAGCCAGCAGAAGGATTTTCTTATAACCCATCCGGTGAACCAGCAAAATAGTTAAGGACATCAGCAATGTTGAAATAGCCGAGAAAGTATTTAATCCGGACCACTTTGGGAGCCGCAATATCAAGGTATGATAGCAACGCGTTATTAGTAATTCCAGTAACAGTCCCGAGAATTCCGTAAACCCAGAGATAAACAATTACGTTTCTCCGGTAACGCGGATTCCAATCTGGAGTATCTAAACCTAGCAAGTGACTCATTCAACAAGACCCCTTTTGACTTAATTCAAGTAAACAAAAAACGCAAGAATGAAGATCATTCTTGCGTTGATATAGTCGCAGTAAGAGTGGTTAGCAATACCGCTTAATTTTCATTTATATGATTTTTCTTTGATGAAACCTGGTAGAAGATTAAGGCAACCAAGGCAAAGAAGATTGGTCCAGCAATCGTCCAGAAGGCAGTTTGCCAATCATGATCCAGCATTGGTTGGATGAAAGTAAACAGAATCCCGACGATCAGGATAATTTCAACGAACCAGACAATCGTATTCGTCAATGCCTTATTCTTGAAGACAACGAATGGCCGGTCAATATCGGTCTTCTTCTTAAAGAATGGGAAGGCACCAACTAAGAAGAGGTATGGGAAACAAGTTGAAACGTTAGCCATATCGGTCAAAATCGTGTAGAACTTTTGTGCGGCAGAACCACCAAAGGCAACTAAGAAGATGATGATCGAAACGATTGTTACTTGTAACCACATTGCATTAGCGGGCATTCCTGCCTTGTTGAGCTTAGTCAACTTCTTTGGCCATAAGTTAGGGTTAGAACCAAGGATAAAGGCCTTAATTGGTGAGTACATCAGAACGAAGAGGGCCCCTAAGAAACCAAGTGCCTGTGAGAAGGCAACGATTCGTGTCATTGCAGCACCCCATTCGAGAGCTACTGCATGGGAGAAACCTAGGGCAGTACCTAACTTAACCCCTAAGATATTAAAGAGAACATAGGTAGCGTTCCCCAAGTTAGTTGTTGATACCGCAAAGTCATGCTTGTAGTTAGCAAACCAACCAGCCATCAAAATCATGATGACATAGGCACCAATCGTAAAGACTGAAGCAATGATCAGACCACGTGGGAATGTCTTTTCAGGGTTCTTCATTGAATCGGTAACAGAACCAAGCGATTCCATCCCCCCGTAAGCAAAGATTGCATAAACAACGAAGGAAATAATTGCAATTGGAGTTTGGAATTGTGGGTTAGGTGACACAATCAAGCTTTGAGCACCGTCAAAGTGTTGAGCAAGAACACCCTTGTTAAGAATTAAAACAATAATAGCTGCAATAACATAAATGATATTAACAACAACGGTGAAAATCCCACCAAGTGAACCAACTTTGGCAATTGCGGTCATACCCCGAGAACTAAAGTAAGTACAAGCAACCATTAAGATGATTCCGAGAACACCGATAACTTCAGTTGAGGTCATCCCCCAGAAATGCCATTGTTGAGTGGTATCTTTACCAAAAATCAACGCGGAAAAGGTAATCCAAATCCGTGATGCGGTAGAAACCATCCAAACAATCCAGGAAGCTAACCAAACGAAAGTCCCGATGAAGGCCATTCGTTCACCGATTGAACCGGCAAGCCAGGAGTAAATTCCCCCTTTAGCATCCTTAAATGCAGAACCATATTCTGCCATCATTAAGCCACACGGGAAGAAGAAACAAATCCCCGCAAGCGCATACCAGATAATACTGCCATAGCCCATTTGCAAGTAGGCGTTTGATACGTTACCAAAACCAAAGATCGCAGTAATGATCATCGTCACTAGGCCAAAGGTAGTAATCATTTTTTTATTACTACTCTGCTCATCCACAATAAAAAACCTCCATAATATAATGCAAAGATTCTTAAATAAAAATAAGAAATTATTTAATATTTTAAGTATAGTCCTCTTTATTAAAAATAAAAGTATTTTTCAAAAATTCTTATTGTTTTCTAATTTTATTTATGCATATCTGTCGACTTATTCACGCATAAAATACATTATAAATAGTTATTTTCATCATTTTATGTATATTTATGAATATAATCACTAGCGATTATGAACGTTTTATTTGAATAAATCTTAGTAAAGTTCTTCCCTCAGCTTCTCATAAATCATAAAATGGCAGATCACTAATTTTTATTTAGTAGATCTGCCATTTTATTTATGCATTATTGTGCTTTATTTATTTAATTTTAGTAGTTGCTTTATTTTCTTATGAGTGATGGACTGCAAAGCCACCGGAAGGTCTTAACGAGCTCGCACTCTACTCTATTCAAACTTTTGAGCAATATCTTTAGCAATTTCACTATAGTGCTTCAAGTACTTGGCGTAGTTGTCGTCATAGATGTACTTGGCATCGGCTTCGGGGTTTTGAGAAGTCAAGATCTTTGGTCCCTTATCGGTAACGACAAGAGTGTGTTCATATTGGCAAGACCAACCACCATCAGCAGTTTTAGCAAGCCAACCGCTTGGATCACTAGTATCAGCTTCCCAAGTCCCAGTATTAATCATTGGTTCAACGGTAATTGTCATCCCGTTCTTTAAGCGGAGACCTTGGCCGTGTTCGCCATAGTGAGGAACCATTGGATCTTCATGCATTGTTGGTTGAATCCCATGACCAACAAATTCACGAACATCCCCATAACCATTTTCATCCTCAGTGTAATGCTGGATAACGGCACCAATGTCACCAATCCGGTTGCCAGCAACACATTGATCAATTCCCATGAATAATGACTTTTTGGTAACATCCATCAACTTTTGAATTTCAGGCTTAACATTACCAATCCCATAACTCCAGCAGGAATCACTAAAGAAGCCATCAACACTAACAACGGTATCAATCTTAGCTAAATCGCCATCTTTAAAGATGAGCTTTTTCCGCGGGAAACCGTGACAAATTTCATCATTAACACTGACACAGGTTGCGTATTTGTACCCTTCGAAGCCAATTTGTTCAGCCTTAGCGCCGGCAGCCTTAAAGTACTTCCGGGCAAAGTCTTCAACTTCCCAACTTGAAATTCCCGGCTTAATAAACTGCCGGATTCCAATGTGCATACTTGCAAGGGCAGCACCGGCCTTTTCCATCGCTTCAATTTCGCGTGGTGATTTTAATGTAATCATTAAATTGTCCCCTTCATTATTTTATACGTAAACTAGTATAACACTTGTCACCAAAGAAGTAGCAAAGCATGCTATACTATGAAACGTAATTTATTTTAAACGGGGGAATAAAAATGGCTAAAGCACTTGTTGTTTATGCTACCATCACTGGTAATAACGAAGACGTTGCTGATATTATTACCGAATCATTTGAAGATCAAGGCGTTGAAGTTGACGAAACTGAAATCACAATGGCTGATGTGGAAGACTTTAAGGATGTTGATATTTGTGTCGTTTGTCCTTATACCTATGATGAAGGTGCACTTCCAGATGAAGGGTTAGATTTCTACGATGATCTTCAAGAAGCCGATTTAACAGGTAAGGTTTACGGAGTTGCTGGATCAGGCGATACCTTCTACGCTGACGATTATTGTAAGGCGGTCGACCTTTTCGGCGAAGCATTTGAAAAAGCCCATGCGACTAAGGGTGCTGACAATGTTCACATCAACCTATCACCAGATGAAGATGATATTAAAACCCTTGATAGCTTTGTCGCAAAATTAATTGAAAAGGCGGCTAAGTAATGATTAAACAACTCTGGAGTAAGTATAAGTCCATTATTGCCTACCTGTTCTGGGGCGTTGTCACTACTGTTGTTAACTTAGCGGTCTTTCAAATCTTAAGTCCCGGTCTTCACTGGAACGTTGAAGTAGCAACCGTAATTGCATGGTTCGCCTCTGTACTGGTAGCCTACTTCACGAATAAAGTGTGGGTCTTTGGCTCCCACTACACGACTGTTAGCGACTTTTTAGTTGAAATTCTCCGCTTCTTTTTCTACCGTGGACTGACCCTGGTAATTGACATGGTAATTACCTACGTTGGTATTCAAGTCCTCAAGTTCGATACCCCATTGCAACAATTTATTGTTAAGTTTATTGATAATGTTATCGTTGTAATCGCAAATTATATTTTCTCAAAGTGGTTAATCTTTAAGGATAACCGTGGAATTGATGATAAGTAAATCCTAGCAGTCTGAATCAGTGATTGATGCAGGCTGCTATTTTTCTTTGCTGCTTTTCATGCAAAAACGCCTAGATGCCGTCTTATATGTTTAGGGGATTGAAAGCCTCAACTCTAATAATGATGGTGGCAAATGGATCAACGTGAATTATATTTAAAGCAACTTGAGGAAAAATGGGAGCATTTGACAATTACGAATGACATTATGTTTGGGATGGTGATGGAAAATGAACAAATTTGTTTAGAGCTTATTCAGCGCTCCCTACCAGAACTAAACATTAAAGCAATTTCGCGAATTACTCCTCAAAAACAAATTACCGGTCCAATCAGTGCACGAATAGTCCGGTTTGATGTTTTTGTCCGTGATGAAGAGCAGCGTACTTTTGTGGTTGAAATGCAAGTTGCAGATAAGCATAATCTTCCCTTTCGGCTTCGTTATTATCAACAGCAAATTGATTTCGATATTTTAAACGTTGGCGACGATTACTCAAAATTAGCGCAGTATCCGACCTACGTAATTATGTTTTGCGATTTTGATTATTTTGGTCGTGGCTGGAGTAAATATCAGTTTGAAAATCGATGCGTTGATGATCCAAAGCTTAAGTTAGGTGATCAACGGCAAATTACGATCTTCAATGCCAAGGCCAACCAGTTTCATGGTAATATGAAGTTAAAGGGATTTCTCAAATTAATGGGAAACCAGATTGACGCAGACGATCAACTTGTCAAACAAGTACGGGCTGAAATGAAACGGATTCGTGAAGATCCGATAAGGAGGCATGGCTTTATGAAATATGAACTTGACCTGATGGATGCACGAAGAGAAGGTAAAGAGGAAGCACAAGTCAAAGCAGTTACGATGCTAAAGGATTTAGGGGTAGAGCAAGAAAAAATTATTTCAGAATTAGCTAAAACATATAACATGAGCCATGATGAAGCCTTAAAGTTAATTCAAAAAGTTAGATAGTTAAAAGAAAGAGTCGGCGAAGATATTCACCGGCTCTTACTTCTTATTAAGGTAATTTTCAATAATATCAAGGATCCGTTCACTGGCATGGCCATCACCAAACGGGTTCTCTGCCTGATCCATTTTTTTATAGGCCTTATGATCGTTCAACAGTGTAAAGACAGCCTGTTGGATGCTTGTTGGATCAGTACCAACAACCTTAACGGCACCAACATCCACCGCTTCCTGTCGTTCTGTTTTTTCTCGCAGAAGCAAAACCGGTTTATGAATTGCTGGTGCTTCCTCTTGAATCCCACCAGAATCAGTCACAATGAAGTCACACCGTGCGGCGAGATTTAAGAAGTCGCCATGATTAAGCGGCTGAATTAAATGAATTCGTTCTTTATTACCCAGTACTTCGTCAGCAAGACTCATTACCTCGCTATTTGGGTAAACGGGGTAAATTAAGTCAACATCCTTATTGGTCTCCACAATATCTCTCATTGTATGAAAGACCCGTTCCATTGGCGCGCCAATACTTTCCGCTCGTTGCATCGTCAAAATAATAATTCGGTGATCACCGGGGATCTGTTCAAGGAGATCACTCTGATAATCGGTTGTTAACCGCTCCTTGACGGAATCAATTACCGGATTGCCAGTTACATAAATTTGCTGAGCCGAATGATGTTCACTTAGTAGATTATCCCGGGCTCGGGTTGTTGGTGCAAAGTAAAGATCAGCTAAATTATCTGTAATTCGGCGGTGCATTTCATCTGGGAATGGCAGATATTTATCATAGGTTCGCAATCCGGCTTCAACGTGCCCTAAAGGAAGATGGTTGTAAAAACTTACCAAACTAGCTGCTAAGCTAGTAACGGCATCCCCCACCACCAAAAGCATATCTGGCTGACCAGCATTAATAACATTATCAAGGTTATGAATTAGCTGACTTAGTTGTTCAGCATAATCAGTATTCTTTAGGCCAGAGAGATCTAAGTCAAAATCTGCCGTCAAATTCAAGAAGTCCATCGTTTGTTGAAGGAGCGGGCGTCGCTGTTGGGCAGCAATTACGATTGATGGTTTCCAAGTACTTGGATCCCGTTTCATTTGCTCAATAATTGGTGCAAGCTTAATTGCTTCAGCACGCGTCCCAAATAAAAGCATAATTTTGAATGGCTTTTGCACAGTGACAACTCCTTTGCGAAAATACTATTTTCATTGTACAACATTTAATAAAATCTTGGAAAATTTGCACTGGATAAACTTTATTCCCCGGGAAATAGTAGTTCAAATTTCTAACAACTAATTAATTTTAGTTTCTTACCACGTATATATTTTCGCAAGAGATACTGAACTCCCACTAGAATGGTTAAAGCCGAAGACGCATATCTCCCCGACATTCCCTGATGAACTAGAATCACGCTAATAATAACTACTAAAACAAATATTCCGTAGAATAATTTCGCAAAGACTGATAATTTTTCGTCAGGCCGTTTACCACTCCGATAAAATGTCCGACGATTGATCCCGAGGAAAAAAGGACTTACCAGTTCTTCATAAATCATGGCAAGAATAAAGATTGCTCCCATGCTATACCAAGCAATACTGCCCACTTTTGTTGAATCATCAAGAAGATAACTAAGTCCAAACATTATCCAAATAAAGCCATAAGAGATACTAAAAGAATTCATTGCTCTCCCTTGTTCTAAATAGTCCTTCAACTTTTGGTCCTCCCTTAATAGTGAATCAAGTGAAATTTGATAAACATTACTAATTTTTACAAGCATATTCAAATCAGGATATGTTTTATTGTGCTCCCAATTAGACACTGCTTGTCGAGTAACGAATAACTTTTCAGCTACCTCCGCCTGTGTCAAATCTAACTCTTGTCGTCGTTCTTTAATTTGTTCGCCAAATTTCATTGGTCTCTCCTTATTTTTGGGTTAAGTATATCGAATAACGATAGACAAGTACTAGCAATGATTCATTGCACCACCAAAATAGTACAAAAATAGGTAAGAAAACACATTGTTAAAACGTCTTTTCTTACCTAGTTAAGTCAAAATGGTCCCATCCGGAATCGAACCGGAATCGGCCGCTTAGGAGGCGGATGTACTATCCAGTTATACTATAGGACCAGACAAAGAGTATTATCGCATTTACGAACAAACTCGTAAAGCTAATTTTACCCTTTTTTCATTAATTATTCAAAACACCGAAAGGAACATTTAATTACATCCCACTCTTACGGCGGTGCTTGAGACGAATCCCCTTATTTTTCCGATTCTTCTTATGGGGCTTCTTTTTTGGTTTCGTCAGTTTACCAAGGGTGTGGTGAACAGTCTTTTCGACACTTGCATTGTCATTCCACTGTTCTTTTTGCAATTGCCGACTGTTTTGTCGCCGAACCGAAACTGACTTTTGACCCTTTTGTGGTTTTTGATCCGTAATTTGGTCATTATCAATGTAAAGATGTTCCAAATGATACTCAGTAGAGGCAAGAATCTTTTTCAAATCACGGATATCGTGATCATCACCCAGGTTAATTACTAGTCCTGGTTCGCCCTGACGGCCTGTACGCCCAACACGGTGGATATAAGTATTCGTCTCTGTTGGCAAATCAAAGTTAATAACAGCAGGAAGCTTAGGAATATCAATTCCCCGCGCAGCAACATCTGTGGTTAGTAATAACTTAATCTGACGTTTCCGAAACATCCGCATCGCCTTTTCACGTTGCGTTTGCTTCTGTCGGCCACCCAAAGTTCCAATTGTCATATGTTCGTGACGAAGACGACTAGCGGCATAATGAAGCGTCCGAGTACTATTAAAGAATACCAAGCCACGAAAATCTTTGATACTGGTCAGCCGACGAAGGACAGCAGTCTTTTGCGCATTCGTTCGTGCATCAATATACCCGTGACGAACATTTCCCCGAGTATGGTCACTATCAGTAACATCAAGGGTTAAAATATCCCGTCCGAACATCACTGAAAGTTGCTTAAACACTGGCGATTTAGTAGCAGAAAAGAACGCTAACTGAGCGCTTAATGGCGTAGCACGCTCAATATCTTCAACAACAGCCAAAGTATCGTCACGCAGTAAGTCATCCGCCTCATCAATCACCATCGTTTGAAGGTGACCAAGTTTGAGGTGCCGGTTATCCAGCATATGGAGAACTCGACCAGGCGTACCGACAACGACATCCGGATGTTTACGAAGCTTCATTACCTGTCGGCGAAGGTTAGCACCACCTGTTAAGGCAAGGACTTTAACGCCAATAATATTAGCCCATTCACGCATTACCCGAGTCGTCTGGATTGCCAATTCCTGTGATGGCGCGAGAACTAATAGCTGGGTGCCAGCCCCGGGCATAATTTTCGGAAGAAGAGGCAAAGTAAATGCCAGTGTTTTTCCTGAACCAGTAGGCGCGATACCGAGGATTGACTTGTCTTCAGCTAATGGTTTAGCAACTGCCTCTTGGATTTCAGTCGGTTGTTTAAATTGCTGATTAAATTTTTTTTGAAATTGTTCGATCAAATGTTATCCCATCCTATTCTTGATCTTTATCTGCTGGAAATTCTAGTTGAGCTGATTGACGGAGTGAGTACATTACGGAGTTAACCATTTCTGAAAGATCCATCCAGCCCTTGTACTTCTTCATCTGTTCTTCATTATCTGGATCATTGAACAAGTCAGCGAAGTCGTTCATTTCATCTGTCATTGAATTCTTCTCTACCGGTACATCAAGTTGGTGTGCTTGCTTGTCGGCATCGTAGTACGTTACCTTTTGGGTTTCAAAAATACTATCAAAAACAAGGGTATCCTTTAAGCCATAAACTTCGGATGGCAAGTATGAGTTAGCTGTCTTCCCAAAGTTTAGGGTCACACTGAATTTGTCATAATTCAAAATGGCAATACCCTTAGCGTCAACACCTGTCTTGCATAGGGTTGGGTAGTAAACAACGGATTGTGGCTGACCAAACATTGTCAGTGCACCATAAACTGCGTAAACACCGAGATCCATTAAAGCACCACCAGCATACTTCAGGGTAAAGATATTTGGATAAGGTTCATCCCCTGCCAAAACCTTGTCATACCGTGAGGAGTACTTCATCACAGTAATCGTTGCGCCTTGAATATAATGCTCTTTCATTTCGTCAACTTTCTTCAACGCTTCCTTGTAGAGTGGCGTATGGATATGACGTGCAGCTTCAACTAGCCGTGCCTTCGGGTGAGCCGCCAGTAAGGATTGAATCCCGGAAAATTCACTTGGGTTTACAAATGCTGGCTTTTCAACAATCACAAACTTATCATTTTCAATTGCTAAGCGTGCTTGTTGGTAATGCAAACTATTTGGTGACGCGATGTAAACAACGTCAAAGTCACCATCTTCAAAGAATTTTTCAAGATCATCATAAAATTCTGTAGCACCATATGGCTTACCAAACTCCTTAGCCCGGTCGAGTGTCCGTGAATAGACCGCGGTTAGTTGATACTTGCCAGTATTCTTGGCAGCATCGAGCATTTGATCCGTAATAATATGAGTTCCAATAATTCCTAACTTCAGCATTTAAGCCAACTCCCTTATCAGATATTTAACTTGTTACATTAATCATACCAATTATTGCTTGTTTTTAACAGAAATGAAATCTTCCGATCATATAATTATGTATATAATAAGCTTGTAGAAAAATGACTTATCACATAATTGAGGAGATTGATGGAATATGAGAAAAAAGGGAATGTTACTTTTCGGCGCGGGACTAATGGCTGGGCTCTCTAGTACGTTAGGGTTCAGTCACGCGAAGAAAAGTAACACATCGGCTGCGTTACCGATATTCTATGCTGGTACTTGGCAATATTATGATCATGAACGCAACCGAACCCATAAAATTACCATCTCTCCAGAATTAAAGCTGGGAATTGACAATCAAGAAATTCCCGCAACAGTTCAACTAGTTCGTGAAGATAAATTAGTTTATCTCGATAAATTTGGCTATCATATTACAATTCAAGCCAATGATCAGCGTCCGGTTTCATTAATTGACGAAGCTGATGATCAAGTCTATACAATTCAACCACTAAAATAGAGGTCATGAAAAGCTCTTGTTGTTTCATGGCCTCTTTGATTTTTAAAACTATTTCTTATATTCCCGGTAGTGAGGAGCGTGGTAGTGTTCCATGAAGTCAAGGATTTGGTCAAAGTCGTCACTGAAGCACATGCTATCGAGATAGGTCTTCTCGAGGAAGCCTTCGTGAGACATGTGTTTAAATACTTGTTCAAGTGGTGAATAAAAGTCATCTTGATTATAAAAGGCAACCGGCTTGGGATTTTCTCCAATTGTGATCCATGAGGCGGCCTGACTAATTTCTTCAAGCGTTCCGATACCACCAGGAAGGGCTAACATCCCATCTGCCATTGCCATCATCTTTTCTTTCCGGTGGTCCATATCAGGAACAATTTTGAGATCCTGAATTTTTTCATAAGCAGCACCACGGCTGGCAAGGGTTTCAGTAATAATGCCGTGAACAGTTCCGCCATTATCAAGAACCCCATTGGCAACGGCCCCCATTAAACCAAATTGACCACCGCCGTAGACAAGATCGATTCGGTGAGCAGCCATCCATTCACCTAATTGACGAGCTGCTTCTAAATACTTTTTATCACTGCCATCCCTTGCACCGCAGTATACAGCTAATAATTTAATCATTTTCTTCCCCTCCTTGTTGCAAAATTGCTATTTGCTGTTGGATTGCGTTGGCGGCTGTTTTAACGGCTGCTTCTTCTACAGGATAGAGGTTTAATAACAGCGGATTCCCCTGACCGTTACGATTAATTAAAGTTGGAAAACTTACATACCCCTCATACTGTGGTTGATAAATTGCCAGCGGAACACTTAGTTCACCACTACCTAAAATTGCAGAAATTATTTGAATGGTCCAGGCAACAACTGCACTCGCATTGTAGCCCAAACCGTTTAACGTATACCAATTATCCAAATCAGCGTTAATCCTTAGTTTATTTTGATCAAGGTGATGCCCGTTAATCGACTTTTCCAAATCCTGACCATTAACGGTAACCGTTGACCAAGCAAACACCTTTTCGCCATTGTGCTGACCATATACAAAGCCACTAACATTCTGTGATGATAACTGAGCAGCTTTAGCAACTGCCTGCCGCATTCGCATGGTATCAATTGTTGTCCCAATTCCCACCACTTGTTTTGGTGGTAAAGCAAGTTGCTGCTGAAGGTAGGCCGTAATTGCTTCATTGGGATCGCTAATATTTAAGACAATTCCGGAAAAGCCGCTTTGCTTAACTCGTGGTGCGATCTCCTCAACAGCTTGCCCATTCCTTGTTAATTCAGCCATCTGATGCTCTTTAAGAAGCTGACTATCACCAAATGCTGTTATCAAAACATCCGCATCTTTCAAGGCTGCGTAGTCTTGAATAGTGATTGCAGTACTTGTCATTAAGGCGGTTTGGGCATTTTCTAAATCGGCTTTCAAGCCAACAGCCAAATCATCATCTTGATCGATTAAGACTAACTGATCTACTTTGTCGGTTGTTACTAGATCATTTGCCAATAGTCGTCCAACATGTCCCAGACCAATAATTCCAATTTTCCGCATCTTACGCTCCCCCTTAACCAAAAACGAGGCACCACAAGGAATTGTGAGGCCCCATTATTCATTAATAATATCTAATTTATTGTTGTTCTTGGAACTTAATTGCTTCAGGGAATGTATCTAAGATGTACTTACGTGGACCATCTGGGAAATCAAATTCTCCTTGAGCTTCATAAGTTTCATCATGATCGCCAACCGTCAATGTGACACCATCATCATCAAATGAAACATTTACTCCCAATTCAATGGCCGCTTTGATCAAACGCTGCGTATCATCAGAATACTCATTGCTAATTGCCTGAAGCGGGTGCGACATGTTCATATTAGCAGTAAAACGATCATTAGCCAGCTTTAAGCCGAATGAAAGTAAATTGCCATTTTCAATCTGATCAGCTAACTGACCACTGATCGTCAACGCTGGATCATCAACCCGACGTTGAACGAATTTAAGAGCTAACCGATACTCACGTGGTGCATTAAATTCATCAACCAAATCCTGCAATTCAGCAATAATCTTAATAGCGGTCTCGTGCATTTCTGGAGTTTGTTCTTTCGGCTTTTGAAGTGCTACCTCATTATTAAGCTTTCGTGCTGTTGCTAGTTTCTCTGGTAAATTATCTGGAAGCGGCTTAACTAACGTATTAATCATTAACAACTCAAGGAAATTAATCGTATCGTCACTAACCCCTGTCCGAGAAAGCGGATCAAGATCAAACGAACGGAATTCAAGATAATTAATACCCTTAGTCAGCATCCCCTGTAAATCACCAACGTCTTGATTATGACGCCGACAACGAACAGGACCAAAGAATTCCTTAATGCTGTAGTAAGTACCATTATCCAAGAATTGCTGCAGTTTAGAAAAATGTTCTTCTAATGAATTATAGCTAACTTGTTCATTAGGCAAGTTATCATCACCATAATCACTACACCGCAAACTACGAACCGGTAACTCAACGTGTTCCGGCACATTCACATCTTCCGAAACCGGGCTTGCACCGTAAAGGTAAGTGAATAGCCATTGATAAAGGACAAAGCACTGTGCCATCTTAAAATACAGATGATTTTGAAAATCAACAAGTGAATGATATTTATCCTTATAAAATTGTTCGTATAAGGCTTTCAAAAGTTCCTTGTTAAGGCTGAAATTAACATGGACATCACCCAACAATTCCTGGGTAATTCCGTATTTTTTGCCTAGGTAATCGTGGTTTGCCTGGTCCCAAGACTTGGTATTGGCAGTCATTAGGTAGTCTAAATCATGATTATAGACAGGCGCTGGAGCAAGGCTGAGTGGCCATAGTCGTTCATCCTCATGAAGTTGGCCAACCATAATCTGTTCAAGCATCTTCAACTGACGAACAGCATTTTTACTTCCAACAACTGGTGACGTTTCAAAGTCAATCATGTTGTCAGTAAAACCAGAATTCAAATATAGGTTATGACGACGAGAACGGAGCGCTTTCGGGTATGGGTACCGACTTGCTCGACCGTTAGTTAATACCCGGTGCTTCTTTGCCTCTAGTCCAAACTCTGACGCAAATAGTTTTGCATTTAACTCTGGCTCGCTTAATGCTTGACGAATTACGGCATATCGATCAGCCATTCAAATCACCTCATTTCTCATATACCGTACACAATAACACTTTGGATACTGAATTAGCAACCTCAAAAGCGAAGTGACAATACTCAAATAATTGCGCAAAAGACAACTGAATTAACGGTTGCTTACTGAAATGCTTTGGGATGCTAAAGCACTTTATTTGGTAATGTAATTGAGCAGTTTGAACATTACCTGCTTATTCTCTGCCGGAACATCGTGATTAATAATTTCAGCAGCTGTTTGATGAAGGTCATTATTTTCAAGCGGGTACTGATTATCGTTAATTGCAATCTCACGCACATTGTCCTTCATTGGTTCAAAGTGAAATTGCAGGCCGATAATGTTGTCGTGGTAAAGGAATCCTTGATTTTCATTTAAGTCGCTACTAAAAAGCAGCTTAGCATCATCAGGGATCTCAAACATATCCTGGTGCCAATGCAAAGCGGTTAACTTTTCTGGAATACCTGGAATTGCATCGTTTTGTCGATAAACTGGTGCCCAACCAACTTCTTTATGGGGAGCTTGGCTAACTTGGTAGCCTAGCGCTTTAACAATCTGTTGCGCTCCTAAACAAGCACCAAAAATTGGTTTACGTTCATCAATCAAAGTCCTAATTAATTCTCGTTCTTCTTCTAACCACGGAAAGTCATCATTAGGACTCATTGGACCACCAAGAACAACCAACATATCGGTCTCAGCTGCAGTTGGTAAATTACCAAATTGGTCTGGGTGATAAACATACATTTCATTGTTATTTGCATGAATCCAATCCCGAATTGATCCGGGTCCTTCATTAGATGTATGCTGCAAGATATTTACTCTCATTACCTAATACTCCTATTTTCATTTACTCTCCCATCGTACTCCTACTTAGTCACTAGAATTTTAATGTTATTCAGATCGGGTGTCAATAAAAGCGAGCGACAATGAGAAGTTATTTTAATATCAATGAAAACTAAAGATCTACTATTTGAATAGTGGTACCGATCTTTTTCAAAAGTGCCAGTAAATCAGTGGTTTTCAATATAACAGTCTGGGTATTGGTATTTGGATGGACTCCAATTAACTCATTCATTTTAAGAACTTCTTGCGTAATAATTAGCGATACCTGATGCTGTCGATCATTAAAGAGGTTAAAGGGTGACACCATCCCCGGAGTTACGTTTAGGATCTGACTCATTTCATCTGAGGAAGCAAATGATAATCGGGATGATCCAACTGCCTGACGAAAGCTTTTTTCATCGAAGCGCTTATCTTCTGGAAGAATATATAGGAAATAATTTTTCCGATTATGGGTATGAAGAAAGAGATTCTTTGTCCTTGCAAACGAGTAGTTTTGTACATATTGATCCGCTTCATCCGTCGTAAAAACGGCTGGATGATGAACTACCTGGTATTCAATTTTATTATCATTTAGCAATTGATAAATTTGTTGTGGAGTCATATTATTCTCCTTATTAAATGCACTTATAAATAAAGCCACGAACAGTCATTATGCATTAGAGTTCGCAGCTTCGTTTGGATATTTTCAGTTGGTTTTAAATTATTTGTTAGCAATCATGTGTACCACTGTATTCCGTCTTAAGCGGCTCATTAATTTCTACCACTTCAACGTTATCGGTTAAAATTTTAGTTGGGCTAACCAGTGGCATCGTAAAATGCTTTGGATCAAAGCGAAGTTCCATTTGGTCTTCAAATTGAGCACTAGCATACCATTCGCTCTTAATCCGAATGTCACCAATATTGGAACTAACAATCTCATCAAAATCAGGTAGCTTAACATCGCGGTTAACAAAAATTAACCGGTAGTTAGCATCTAAGTTACAATTGCCGATTGCAGAAAATGGACCTACCCCATCATCAAAGTCCAAGACAATTTGCTTATCAGGGCTCATGTACTTTCTGAGTCGATCCATTGCCGCAGCAGTTACGATTAATTTTTTCATAAGCAACTCCCCTTTAAGTGATATTGTAATTATTATTTTACTCACTTTTTATAAGGAATAAAGGAAGATGCTCACAAAACTTTACTTTACCTTTTTATTCTTATCAATCCGGTTAACAGTTAACGGATACTTAGCATCTAATTTAGGGCCAATTTTCTTAATCACAATCTCTCTTTTTAGTGGGGCAAAGATCATCCAGCCACCAATCCATAGCACACCAAGGATTGAGGACAAAGCATTGCTGTGAATTAATGGGAAAAGGCATCCCCAAATCATCATAACGACAATAAAACAGACATTGTAGATACTCTTAAATGTATGGTACTCTTCGTGTCGCTGATAAAGCTGTGATTGTAACTGTTCATCAGCTGACTGGATCTTTTCCTTTTGCTGATTAGATTGGGTCGGCGGAAAAAGTTCACCAACTTCTACCCCTAATGCACCAGCAACTAAATTTAACGTTGAGATACTGGCATCATCACCCGCTTCTAGCCGTTGAATTGTTCTTACAGAAACTTTGGCTTTTTCAGCAAGCTTTTCTTGAGATAGGTGCTTGGCGATCCGTAGCTTCTTAATTTCATTCTCTACCATAATACATTCCTCCCTTATTTGATTGTACTTTTAAATTACACTTTAATACTACAGATAACCACGTCATTTAGCCGTCAGTATCCTGACAGTTGTACGCCACTAATTTAATTTCCCGGGAAATGGTAAAATGCTAATAATTTATCACACTTCATTATTTAATGATGAATCACATTCGTTATTATTATTTTATTTATACCATGTAATGAAAATATAGTAAAAATATTTACAGTTATTCTAACGTGCATCTTCATAAGGCGATAATTTAATAGCAAAAATTTAAATTCACTAATTAGTCTAGTGGAGATTTATGAACATTTAAGGGATCCCATTAGCATTGGATTTCGCTAAGAGAAGCAGTGATTATAGTGATGTTTTGTTATGTAATAAACTTAACTAGTAAAGAGTAAAAAAATATTTAAAGTGTTATCTATTGAATTGGTCTATAAATAAGTTATAAAATGTAAGCGTTTATTTAAGGAGGCTCAATTATGGCATATCAAACAATTAATCCATATACTAATCAAGTTGAAAAGACATTTAAAAATACGACTGATGAAGAACTAGAACAAACACTAGCAACTGCACATCAGCTATACTTAAACTGGCGAAAGAATAATAATCTTGAAAAGCGGAAGCAAGTTATTCTTAATCTTGGACACATTTTACGTGAACGGCGAGAAGAGTACGCAACGATTATGACCAAAGATATGGGTAAGTTAATCGGTGAGGCAGAGGGTGAAGTTGATCTCTGTGCTTCCTTCTGTGACTATTATGTAGCTAATGCTGATAAGTTTTTGGCGCCAGATATTATTGCAACAACTAGCGGGCGAGCAAAGGTAATCAAACAGTCGCTTGGAACACTGGTAGCAGTTGAACCGTGGAACTTTCCATTCTATCAAATTGCGCGGGTATTTATTCCTAATTTCATCGTTGGCAACCCAATGATTCTAAAAGACGCATCAAACTGTCCGGCATCTGCCCAAGCTTTTGCAGACGCTGTTAAAGAAGCTGGTGCACCTGCTGGTAGTTTAACTAACCTTTTCTTATCATATGACCAAGTAAATAAGGCAATTGCAGATAAACGGGTCGCAGGTGTTTGTTTAACTGGTTCTGAGCGTGGCGGTGCTACCGTTGCCAAAGAAGCTGGTACCAACTTAAAGAAGAATACAATGGAACTTGGTGGCAATGATGCCTTTATCATTTTAGATGATGCTGATTGGAACCTTGTCGAAAAAGTTGCTCCAGCTGCCCGACTCTATAATGCGGGACAAGTATGTACTTCATCCAAGCGGTTTATTGTATTGGAAAAAGACTATGACCGATTCCTTAAAATAATGAAAGAAGCCTTTTCAAAAGTTAAAATGGGTGATCCATTAGATCCCACAACAACACTGGCACCATTATCATCCAAGAAAGCAAAGGATAAGCTTCAAGGACAGGTTGATTTAGCAGTTAAGAATGGAGCAAAGGTATACTACGGTAATAAGCCGGTTGATCTTGAAGGACAATTCTTTATGCCGACAATTTTAACGGATATTACACCGGATAATCCGATCTTTGATACTGAAATGTTCGGACCAGTAGCATCAGTGTACAAAGTAAAGTCTGAAGAAGAGGCAATTGAGCTGGCCAATAATTCAAGTTATGGCTTAGGAAATACTGTCTTTAGCCAAGACTATGAGCATGCTGAACGTGTAGCTGCACAGATTGAAACTGGAATGAGCTGGATCAATGATGGTTGGGCATCATTACCAGAGCTTCCATTCGGTGGCGTTAAGGATTCCGGTTATGGTCGTGAGTTAAGTGGTTATGGAATCGAAGAGTTTATGAATAAGCATTTAATTTACGAAGCTCGCCAATAATAAGCTTAATTTTGTCAGTCTAACTTAGGCTGACATTTTTATTTCCTGGGAAATATAGAATAACCTTCCAGAGTTCATTCAAAGTGAACACTGAAAGGTTATTTAGTTACTATAAGTTTTTATCCTGAACGATCTTCGTTTGCCGAGTTGAATCAACAATTAGTTTCTTATTTAGTTTCTGGAAAACATTTTGAGCATAGTCAGCATTTTGCTGGTTGCACTGAGTCAAGAAGGTTGTTAATTCATCACCGGTAAGATTCTTTGCCTGCTGATCATTATCCTTTAACGATGTCTTTAAATGACGGTTCGTTTTCTTTTGAACTGGTACAACATCCTTATTAACTAATTTATTCTTATATGGATCAGTTAATACCCGAGTCATCTTATAAGTCCAATAAGCAGATTCGTTGTCAGGCTTGTCAGTCCCCTTTTGGTAGTTAGCCGGTGTATTATTTACATTTGTATAGAATGGGACGTAAACACTGGTAGCTGGTGAAGCCATTGCTAACCATTGAACCCCAGCCATCTCTTTAGGAACGTTTGGCCGAATTTGCAGAATATGAGACTCAACATCAGTTGGAACATTGATTGGCCGATAACCGCCAACCCATTTACCATTACTATCATATTTAGTGTTGTTGAAATGGGAGCTTAAAACTTGCTGAACCTTTTGTACGGAAATTTTATGATCTGGTTTCAAGAACATTGCATAATGTTTCTGGGTAATTGATTGTTTCTTACTTGGCGTTAAGATCCGCTGACCATCCCAAGTTCGCGGACGGTTATAAGTCGCATCTTCCTTATTATTAGTTCCGAATGCCCGAGCAAAATTTACCTGATGATTATTTACATAACCATTCAAATGGTGACTCTTAACGAACTTCGGTAGGTTCTTTGAAGTCATAAAATTACTCTTCTTAGTATTAACATTCCCAATAACGGTTTGGTTAGGAATTACCGCATACTTATTGTTTGGTACTCGAACAGCAGCCCAGTGATGGCCAGAACCAATTTCCATGTACCAAATTGAGTTCTTATCGCTAAAAATCACACCATTATTTTCAGCAGATCCCTTTGTTTCGACAATATGGCCAAGTCGCTTAACTCCATCCTTTGCGGAAGTGGCATATGGCAAAACAACATCAATCATTGATGGTTCGGAAATTCCCTTCTTTACAAACGGATCAGCTTTCTGAGCCTGCTTATTCGTCGTCCCCGATTCAGTCGCACTCATTGCAACATTGCTACTGTTAATACCATCTTCACCGAATTGATCCTGCCCCTTCTTCTGTTGCCAATCTGGTGTACTTGTATAGCTTTGAGCATTAGTAGGTAAATCAACGGTAAATCCATTATCAGTAGAACGGTACTGGTTATTTGTTCCTGATGTAGCCGGGTGATAGACATAGTGCTTGGCCCAGGAAGTATCAACATCTTCATTCCGCGCAATCATCGTTGAGCCATCTGTACTAGCATTTTTCCCAACCAGAACTGTTGTACAGGCGCTTGCTGAACTAACAGTTCCCATCACAAATCCAAATGCTGCGAACCCTACTAAATACCTAAAATGATTAGTCGTCATCTTAATCATCTCCCAATAGATCTTGTCGCCTCTGTTAGCGCTTTCACAAATAACTTTACAGGATTCTGTCTATTAGTCAATAAGCAATAAATAGTCAATTTTAGTTCATGTTTAAACATACACTGTTTGAATATTAATTAATCAATTATCATGACATTTGAATAGGCATTCAGAATAATACAAATCACATTAGCTATATTCATTTAAGGGAATCATTCATGAAATTATTTTCATAAGTTATGACTATTTAGGATCAACGAACTTATTTGTGCTATTTCCTTAGCCACTACTTTTATTTCCCAGGAAATTAGCTGTCAACATATGGTTGCAACTTGCGCAAACATTATTATCTAGGCATTTGGTTGATGTGATAAAAAAATCCATTAAAATAAAAGCATCATTTCTACAAAGGATGTGTACTCTCATGAAAAATATTTTTGCCCACCAGTTGGGAAAACTCCGGACAGAGCAACAGCTTTCTCAAAATGATATTGCTAGTCAACTATTTGTATCCCGTCAAGCAGTTTCTAAATGGGAAAATGGTGATACAGAGCCAAGCCTAGATAATTTAATCTCACTAGCACAACTTTTCAACGTAAGCTTAGACAATTTGGTAACTGGTAGTAAGGATCCCAATACTCTGTTATTAACTGTAAATCACCTGAAAAAGTTCTTTAACAAGCCTGTGCTAAAAGATATTACTTTCAGTATTAGTAACTATGAACGAATTGCGCTTCTCGGTAGCAATGGTGCTGGTAAATCGACGTTAATAAAAATTCTCATTGGTTTACTCAATCCGGATAGTGGCAAGATAAAATACCATTTTAACCTTCAACAAGATCTAAACGTGATGCCTCAAGATGATGTTCTAATTCCAGATCTTACAGTTATGGAACAAGTTAAATTAGCTGCATTAATTAATAAGGTCTATCAACCTAAATACATCAATAATTTATTGGTTAAATTTAAACTAAATGATCAGGCTAATCAATTCATTCAAAAATTATCAGGTGGTCAAAAACGCCGCCTTAGTTTATTAGTAAGCACTTTGCGGCCAGCTAAGTTATTAATTTTAGATGAACCAACTGTTGGAATGGATCTCACTTCAATCGATTTCTTCTGGAAGTTATTAGATCAGCGTAATGGTAGCACAATTGTAGTTACTCATGATTTTAATCAAATCGACAAATACTTCTCTCGAGTTTGGTTACTAAAAGACGGTATTATTGCTCATGATGTTAGTGTTAAAGAAATTCACAGTCATCACCAAACGATTGCTCAATGGTACCGACTCAACAATAAGGAGGACTAGTATGATCACAGGAATTCAACTTAAACAAGTACTTCGTAATCGTCGCTTCTTAATTTTTACTATCATCTTCCCCACTTGTTGGTACTGGATGATGATCAAAATAACTAACATGCCTCAAAAATCACCTTTCCAATTAATTCTGCTAATATTAGCCCTTTTGATTGGAATTTTAGGCAATTCAATTGTAACCTTCAGTAAACGAGTTGCTAGTAATCGTCGCTTTTATTTCCTTCAAGCGCGGATTAGCCACTACTCTATTTGGAAATATCTGATTTCACAGCTAATTACTCAATTAATTCTTAATATGATTATTACCATTATCTTGGTACTGGTTGCTTGCCTTTTCCATACAATTAACTTTAACCAGGTAACTTGGATATCTCTCGGTTTAGTTAACCTATTCGGGATTTACCTAAGCGTAATTGGCTTTACGTTTGGCATTTCCTTCGATCGCTCCTCAATTGATGCTGGTTCAACTCCACTGATGTTTTTACTAGCAATATTTATTATTCCGTGGAATGTTTTTATTTCAACAAACTCAATGATTAAGTTAATGACCAATATTCAAAAACTTTTCCCGAGTTATTATGCCTATCAAATAGTTCAGCAAAATGACCAGTTACTTAAGAATTTTGGAATATTCTTGCTTAGCAGTGTAATTACACTATTCCCATTCTTGATAATAATTGCATTTAAACTTCATTATAGAAATACTGATAATATCTGAATAAGCGGGATTGTTAAATAAGACATTAACAATCTCGCTTAATTTTTAGTGATTAGTAGTTGAGCACGAGTTTTCATCACTTTGCCCCGTTTTCCTCTCATCATCCAAATAGTAAGGACAAGCATCAACAACGCTAACACCAGGATTGATTGATAATCGGCTAAACTAATCGTACTGCTCATTACTGATGTTCCGCTAAATGAGGAAGCAAAATCCATCACAAAATGGATCAACATAACTAGCCATAATCGGCCAGTATATAAGAAAATAAGGGCAAAGAAGATCCCTGAAATAGTGGTAAAGCAGAATTGATAGACCGTTAGAGGCCAACTTTGATCAATTAAATTAATGAAGTGGAGAAGTCCAAAGAACAATGAGCTAGCAAGAATTACTAACGGTACCTTCCATTTAGAGTGACGACAAAGGAGCATTAACAAGGTCAAAATTGCAAACCGACATAAGGTCTCTTCACCAACTCCACTTTCAAGCGATGTAAGGAAATCTTGCCACAATTGCAATCCACTCTTCATCCTTAATTCTTGATAATTTGCTAGATTGCTATACAAGAAGAACAATACTAGCAAAAGATAAACTAGGATCACGCCCCAGTTAACCTTAACGTGGTATTTGGCAAATGATAGTGGCGTTTGTAAATGCCAGCTGACAAAAGCTTTAATGATAATAATCAAATAGGCAATTGCACCTAAACAGCCAGTGGTCATTATTGAGGTGAACCATCCATTACCAGTAGTAGCTGTGATTCCATAATAGGATGCGGGACCAATGGCAATTTGGAAAAAGAAAATTACCCATAATAGTCGTAGCCAATTATTTCTTAACGGTTTTACGTAGAGTTTCGTATAAGGAATGAAAATTACAAGATAACTCAATAGTACTAGGATACTAATAAAATAGGATGAGCCTGTTAGCATTAACAAACTTCCGGTAGTAAATGATAACAGGAACGGTGCTGTTAAAAGCTGAATTCCCCAATTAGTATACTGCAAGTTTCGAGATAAACGAGCCACACTAGTAAATAGTAAAGCAATCATTAGCAGCAAAAGCACTAGGAGTGAAGTTACATCGCCACGGTACAACGTATTGATGCTTACAACTATGATTGCAAGCAGTAATTGTAAGCGATAAGTAATTAAACTATTTTTCAATAATTCCATTTAGTTATTCACCTTTTATAGTCTTTCCTATAGCTAACATAAAGCTGATGACTACGAGGAAATTCACGTTTAAAGGCCCTTGTGATTTCATGCTTAGCAGTACTCTCAGTGGAATATGTATTGGTATCGTTAACATACCCTTGCTCTTCCACGGTTGCCTCTCCATCATTTACGATAATCGTTAATGAGCGATCCTTCTTATTCGTCAATAGGCTAATTTTCTGCTGACTTTTTGCCTTCAAAAGCTGTTTTATGATCGACTTCGCCTGATTAATCGGTATTTGTCGCATTATAATTGCCTTCTTTAGTATTACTTAGTTTCAGCTTTAAGCTTGGCAAACTGAACTAACTGGTTCTTCATCGAAATCTTTTCCACCTTAAAGCCATAATCCGATAACTCCTTCTTATACCTTAAGAAAGAATGATCAAGGGGCACACCGGCAATTTTCTCAATTTGCTCAAATGTCAGCTCAAAGGCTCCATTCTCATTATTAGCGATGTACTGCCACAACTGATCGTATTTACTCATTATTAACTAATTCTCCATTATTCTTAGAGCGCTTGGCAATCCGGGCTTTTGCCTTTTCAATTGCTTCTTTTTTTACACCGAGCTCATCCCCTGATTCAACAATCAACTGGTCGAGCCATTGGTGAACTGGTCCATCAGCATCCTCTTTAACTAAATTTTCCATGAATGCCTTAAAATAGGATGCAATCGTATAACCACTTTTTGCAAGGGCCTTGCTCATAACTTTATATTGCTTATTAGACATCAACATTTCATATGTTACTGATCCATCTTTATTTTTAGTCTCATTGACTTTAATTTGATCAGTTTGCATTATTTGTTTCTTCATTTAATTATATTCCTAAAAGTTTTATTACATTATGCAATTCTTTTTTGCGTGAATGTTCCCAATATTCTCCGGCAATTTTAATAACTTTCATTTCTAATTTTTGCTCATCAGATGATTGTCGATCGAACTTATAACCCTGTTCTTCTTCCAACTCAGCAAAAAAGTCTTCCACAGAGATAGTTTCTGAATCATCTTCAGCAATTCTTCGATCCAACTCATCTTTCTCTTCTTGCAAATGTTCCTGTGTAAATCCAAAGAATGATGCTTCATATAAAATATCAACCATTAAGTCTTCAAGATAATATTTAGTTAACGCTGTTTCAGCAACCCAATACCCCATTATTTTTTCCTGTTCTATAAAATTATAACTATATGACTGAGTGGCTTCACGTTTTTCTTTTAACTCATTTAGGAATATCAGTTGAAATGTTTGACCATTTATATCATCTTTTATGCAACGATGAACAAAAAATATTCCTTGATCATCGTCCTTCAAAATTGGTAATTTTTTTAACCGCTCTAAATACTTATGCATTTCTTTATATATGGTTGCTTTAACCTCACCGATTTTCTCATCATTATTGCTCCAATTTTGAACATTAACTGGAAATCGATATAAATAAGCATTGATTAACTTTTCTTCATCCATGCTTTTCAAAATTTCTTGCACCGTCCGCATCTTATCATCCCCTCTTGATTTAAGTTTAACAGGGCGCTAAAGTCGCATGTCAAGAATTAACTTTAAAAATAAAAACGATTGTCAGCTAAACTCTGATGACACGGGCTGTTCATTTTCCTGTCTGTCGAAGCATATTACTATTTCTCTGCAATCGTATTAATCCTTACTAATTTTCTCCCGTTTATTCTTTAAAAAGCGCCAATAAACCAACCCAGCTGAGATACCCATCCCCAGCAAAGTTCCGGTTAAACTTCGCCACATCATACTTGATGAAGTGGAGACCGCTGCCCAGATACCAATGACATAAATCAGTAGGTTATTAACAACATGTGCGGTAAAACTAGCCCACAAGCTTTTTCCTGCCACAGCAATTAGCGTAAAGAACATCCCCATTGCGGTATAAGCAATTACAAGGAATACTGCATTGTACCAAGCCGCTTTGCCAAGTGACGATAGGTGAATTAAGCCAAAAATAAACGCTGTTAGCCAAATTGTAGTCGAACGCTTAAAAATACTATCAAGTGCACCGAAGATATATCCACGAAAGACGTATTCTTCAACCAATGGTGCGCTGATCACTGTCATAGCGAATTGCAACCACCAGTTACTTATCGTCGTGACTGAAGAGTGAAAGCCAGTCTGAGCAACCCATGAGAATAGGTAGATTAAGACATCCGCCAAGATTGCATATAAAATTGGCCAGCATTGGAATCGCCATTTAGATACTAATGGCAGAGATTGGTGAAATAGAAAATGGTTTAGCAACCATCCACCACCGATAACAATTATTGGATAAATGATCGTCATTGTGATCACTGCCGCATTTTCTGAGAAATTTAAGTGGTCAGCTACTGCTAGTGGTGCAATTTGACCAACAACCATTAGCACTAGGATCAGAATAATCATGATTAGCGCTTTGAAATATTTACGCATGTGGTGTCGCCTCGCTTAGATAGTTTCTAAGGTTATTTTACAACACCATTAGTGAATTTACCCGAGAACATAAAAGCCATCATTAGCCTCTCTATTAAGCTTTTGGTCACTACACCAAATTACTATGCCAGCATTAAATACTTTATGTGGCCTAAATATCGTTCGTTTTCAAAATGCAATTCTCAAATTATTACGTCTTTAAATAATAAGACTAAAATTTGAGGTGATAGCATTGAAAGAACAAATTAGTATCCAGGATGATTATGTTTTCGGTAGTGTGATGAGTAATGCAAAACTTTGTCGTCATTTAATCCAGTTGATATTACCTGAGCTGAATATTAAACGGATTGAATTCCCAACATTACAAAAGGCTGTCCAAGAGGATCCCCATAGTCATGGTGTTCGCTTTGATGTTTATACTGAGGATCAAAATGCAATTTACGAGATTGATATGCAGGTGCGACATACAAAGGGATTGCCGAAACGAGTACGGTATTATCAAGGGCGGATCGATGCTGAATTATTAAATCATGGTGACCAGTATGATTTAATGAAACGAACCTACGTCATTTTTATTTGCCCCTTTGATCCATATAATAAAGGCTTATATAAGTATGAATTTCGCAACTTCTGCGTTAATACTAAAGAGTTAGAAATGCAAGATGGTCGCACCGCAATTTTTCTTAACACAAAAGGGTACCAAAATGATGTTTCAAAAGACTTGCAAAATTTTCTCCATTATGTAGATAATAAAGATGTCAAGAATGATCGTTATGTAGACGAACTACAAGACTATATCGGTCAGTTAAGTCGAAATAGGAAATGGAGGAACGGATATATGGATAATAAAACTCATATGATGTTTCACGATGAAGATGTCCGCCAAGAAGGCCGTCAAGATGCTATTCAACAAATGATCACGCTGACTCGACAGTTAGGAGTTCCAGAAGAGAAATTGAAGCAAAAGGTTCAGAAACAGTTTAAGTTATCTGATCAGGAAGTTAATAAATTATTTGAGTAAATAAAAGCACCATCTTTCAACGCAAGCTCCATGTAACATTGAAAGATGGTGAAATGATTATAGATTTGAGCACTAAGGATATATATGACACTCGACTAATTTGGTTGGGTGTCTTTTTTTAGTAAGAAATTAAAGTCACTTATTTTTTCGTACACTTTGAATAAATTCAAATAGTTTAATCCGATCTAGTTCAGTCAGTTTACCAATTGGTTTTCGACTAAAAATGAATTTTTCGGGCAAACTATATGTTCGATGAGTATCCACATAGGATTGTTTCTTTAACCCCGCTTGCTTCCATTCATAAATTGGGTAGTACAGTCGTTTTATTTTAGCCGATTTATTTTGATATTGACTAGTTACTTTAAAAACATTAACCCAACCATCTCGAACACGAAGAACTAAGGCCGGACGAACCTTGCTCCCATTTTCTTCATCAAATGGAACATCAGCAATATAAATATCCATTGGTTGCATTAGCCATTAACCATCCAATCATGAAAATTAGGTGATTCTTTAGGGTCATAATGACCATTCTTATCAATTTTTACCTTTTCCTCTGGTAACTGATCAACCAAATTTGACCAATCTAATGCGGTCGGTACCTTTTTGATTCGAATCTCATCATCTTTTACTTCAAATGAAACTTTTGAACCCTTTTCTATTCCTAATGCTTTTCGAATAGCTGCTGGAATAACTAGCTGTCCCTTTTGAGAAACCTTTCCGGTTAAAGCATCGTCCATGTTATCACCTCTTTGTGTAATACGTCTTACCTCTTACAAGATAATTATACTAACTTTGATACCTAGTAACAAGCAGCTAAGTTTATATTGCGTTCGTCGATTAATCGGAAAAATCACCATCTTCCAACGCTACATGGAGTTCACGTTCAAAGATGATAAAGTGATTAAAGTTAAGATGTAAACATTTAAGATATGCGGCATTCACCTATTTTGGCTGGGCGTCGTTTTTGAGTTTAGCAATTTTATTAAGATAAATATAGTAGAGCTACGGTATTTAATATGAGCAACACCATAAAGGTATAGTGAAGCCGCATCAGCTTATGTGCTAAAGAATAATCTCATGGGGAAAATGTCGCAATGAATAAAAATAGCCAAATCGGATTAATTCGGCTTCTAGTTTTAGAATACCAGCTCAATTTATCTGGACTGGAATAATCTGATGCGGATTCAATTGGCTGGTCGTAATCTCCTTTTTCGTATTTTCCTTTGTTATTATTAAGCTAAATAAAAATACCTCACAATCGTTAGTACTGCTATCTAACTAATTGTTAGGCATTTTACTGGCACTTAGAAAAAATCAATAGCTTAATTTTAATAGCAAACCAGAACTAACTTTTCTTTAAATCAATTTGTGCCTGTATATATCAATCTTTTTATCTAGCTTTGCTAAATGTTCTTGCCACTTGCGTTGCTGTGCAAGCACATATTCTCTGTGATGTTGTAACATTGTCATTCGTTCTACTAACGTACTATCACCTTGATAGCGGAGTTCAGCATAACGATGAATATCACGCAACAACATCCCCGTGTCTTTAAGTCGTTGAATAAATTGCACCCAGGCAATATCCTGTTCAGAATAAATCCGGCGCTGATACCGATCTCGCTTAACCCTGATAAGACCCTTCTTTTCATAATAACGGAGCGTGTTTTCCGATAAGCCAGTTTTTTCTGCCATTTTGCCAATTTTCATCGTTTTCCTCCTTGACCTCGCCTATAGGCTAAGTATTAAGTTTATTGTAACTTAGCAAGGAGGTAAAAAGAATATGGAAACAAAAAATCAACGATATGAACATGGTCTGCAACAGTTAAAAAAGATTGATGGCAACGGTGGTACAAAGGTTATTCATTCTTTGAACAAAGTTGCACCTGACCTTGGTAAATATATTATTGAATTTGCCTTTGGTGATATTTATACTCGTCCCACGCTCACATTACAAGAACGAGAAATGATCACGATTACCAGTCTTCTAACTGCTGGTGGTTGTGAGTCCCAACTAAGGGTTCATTTAAACGCATCTCTAAATGTTGGCATTCCCCAGACAAAAATCGTGGAGACCTTTATCCAATGCATTCCCTACGTTGGTTTTCCTCGCGTATTAAATGCAATTAATGTTGCCAAAGAGGTTTTTGAAAACAGAAAAGACTAATGATGTACAGCGCTCAGCTATTTTGCTGGGTGCTTTTTTGTGGCCAGTTTTTAAAGAATGAATTTCTCTCAGGATCAATCTTTACCGGTTTCACAAAGGCAAATTTATTTGTCACACGTGTTCCCCAACGCGGATTACTGTGCAAAATTGCTTCGACTTTAACGATTTTCTTTACAGGAACGTAAGCTAGCACTTCTTAACTTTCCTGTCTCTTCATCCAAATCATAACGACTAATCTTTATCTCAGTTGGTAATTTATGATTCTCTATAAATGTATCCCAAAAGCCGACATATTCTTTCCTGTCATTTGTGGTGATACGTACTTTCTCGCCTAACGGATAACTTTTCCACTGATTAATATCGGTCGAGTACTCTTTAACCACGTCACCTGTAAGATTATACTGAATAAATTTCATGAACTCGTTCTTCTTCTTTCATTCTCCATACTCTGCGCACTTGGTTTAGCCGCAACAGCCAGAAGCATCCCTGAACCACATTACCATCTCTGGTCCATTCGCCATGCCGTAGAGTAATATCAAAAATTTGTTGCCAAGATTCTTCTTTGATACGTTGTTGCTCTACCTTGCTTAAAGCATCAAACCGTCTTTCGTCCTGCTCCCATTCTTTTTCACTCGTTGCCGAAGAATAGTACCAATCATTTAAGACAAAGTGCCATATTTCAAAATCACTTAAAAGGACTTCATCTTCTGGAATATCATACTCAATACATACTTCATCAGGATAATCTCTAGCCCACCGGAAGTCCGGTCGTTGATAATGATAAGCATAGCTTCGATACCGAGCCCATAATGGTGTGATTATTTGATTACAAGGCGGAGCTAGCCGTGCCCTTAACTGCTTTGTCATCCATTGATAAGCTAACTTAAAATCGGGATGCTTCAAATTTTCCGATTTATTAGGATTGCAGTAAAAAAAGCCATTACTTATTAGTTGCTGATATACGCAATACGGCTGAATAGTCCACATAATCATTTGACGTCTCTCATTTCTCAAATATTAGGTTGTGTCTGTCAATGTCCTGTTTTATTTTATCAAATACAACCATACCCATTCTTTTTTGCATTGTCCTAACTAACTCAAACTGAAAGTCTTAAAACAAGAATTACTCACACAGTAGTAACGAAGTATCACGGGAATTATAGTTAAGCCAAATTAAAAAGTACTCTTTGTCTAGAATCACAAGACTTAGAGTACTTTCCTATGTCACGCACTATTAAGCAGCGTAACACCATTACTGGCAATATCTTTTGTTTATAGTTAATTTAACATTTTCTAATTAAAAGTCAACTAAAATTTTCAGCGCTTCGGTATTTCAAGAATTTCTTTAACATTGGTTATTAACCCCATTCAATTACCATAAATTTAATTAACCATTCGTTAATTTAATCATCTTTTTCCAGTACCGTCACGCTCTCAGCGGTTCACCACTCTCCAATCACTCGTCGCTCTGCTCCTCATTCTTGGGTGGCTATCGCATGAGTCATTCGTAAGTGATCGAACTTCGCTAAGCTCGTTCCATCACAACGACTGACTCAACATGCGTCGTCTGTGGGAACTGGTCAACTGGCTGAATTGGTTTCGTCACATGGTACCCTTGTTCAGCAAAGCGTTGAATGTCACGGACTAAGGTGGCTGGATTACAGCTAACATAAATCACCTTTTGTGGCGCCATCTTACCAGTAGCCTCAATCAACGATTCGGCAAGGCCTTTACGTGGTGGGTCAACAATCACGACATCTGGCTTTAAGCCATCTTCTTGCCACTTAGCGAATTGTTCTTCCGCTTTACCGACAACGAATTTAGCATTCTTAATCCCGTTTCGTTTAGCATTGTGCTTAGCATCATCAATCGCTGCGGGAACAATTTCAACTCCATAAACCTGCTTGGCGTGCTTAGCAGCGGCTAACGAGATGGTTCCAATTCCACAGTAAGCATCGATAACTGTCTGGCTACCATCTAAGCCGGCATTTTCAATGGCCGTTTGGTAAAGGCGCTCAGTCTGTTGGGGGTTAACCTGATAAAAGGATAATGGTGAAATGGCAAAATCAATGCCGAGTAATTGGTCATGAATTTCATCGGCACCCCAGAGTGTTTTATTCTTGTCGCCAAGTAAGCGGTTAGTCCTCTTGTCATTGATGTTTTGAACGATGCTCTTTACTTCAGGTACGGCTGCTACAATGCCATCAACGATTTGTTCTGCCATTGGTAATCGCTTCGTATTGGTGACTAGCACTACCATGACTTCATGATTATAATATCCTCGACGCACCATGACAGTTCGGATAACACCTTTACCAGTTCGTTCATCGTATGGTGTTACATGATATTTCCGTAATAGGTCACGAACCACGATAATTGCTTGGTCAATAGCTGGATCTTGAATATAGAAGTCTTCGATTGGTACTAAGGTATGACTTCCGCGTTTGTAAAAGCCAGTCTCCAATTGACCACGAACCATCTTGACTGGTACCTGGGCCTTATTCCGGTAATGGTATGGTTTGTCCATCCCCATCGTTGGCAACACCTCAATCTCATCTAGGTGCGCCTTTGCCAGCAACTCAGCAATTTGGTGCTGTTTAAATTTTAATTGGGCTTCATATTTAAGGTGACCAAGCGGAGCAATCCCCGTCTGGATATATTTTTTATCCTTGACCTCAACCCGGTCAGGGCTCTTTGTTTGCCAGGCCATTACGCGACCCCATGCAAAATGACTAGCAACTTTAGTAATTTTTACTGTGATTTTTTCCCCTGGCAAGGCATTCGGAACAAAGACTGGGAAATCATCAATCTTCACAACCCCATTACCCTCGTAGGTCAAATCAACCACCTTAGCGGGGTACTCTTCATTTTTATGTACTGGAATATTTAATTTCAACGTTATTCCTCCATTAATTTCAACGTGACAAGCTTTTCCTATTATAACAAAAGAAACGGCTAACTTCCTATTTTTAGGATGCTAGCCGTTTTTCGATTTAATTTTGTTTTTCTTCGCGATCCTTAATATCATCAACACTCTTTACGAAGTAGTGTTCAACCCGCTTAAAATCATCAGAAAATGTAATAGCATCATCAGGAATTTCGTCAAGGTTAGCAACAACTTCAATATGTTGTTTCAAATCGTGGAATTCCATTGGTGCATCGCCACCGTATTCACCATCAAGGTTAACCATTAAGCGATCGTCCTTGTTTAACGGAATTACTTCAATATCGGTTGCCTTCTCATAGATAATTCGTGGATCATCCAGGTGCTTTCCTTGTAAGGCTTTTGCCATCAGACTCAACATATCAATCATGTTCGTCTTCTTCACGATAATCATCGTAAACTTACCATCATCAAGAGAAGCGTCGGGAACGATTTGTTCAAAACCACCAACAGAATTTGTTAGGGCAATCATAAACATCGTTGCGTTACCCCGATATTCTTTGCCATCGTACTTAATCTGCATCTCAATTGGCTTAATTCGCGGAATAAGTTCTGCACCCTTAGCAAAGTAGGCAGCGTAACCGAAGAGGGACTTCATTTGAGAAGGGACCTCATAAGTTAATTCAGTCATCGTTCCCCCCGCGGCAATATTCATGAAGTAATTCTCGCCTGCTTTACCAATATCAATTTTGAATTTCTTATTTTTCTTCAAAATCAACTTAGCTGCTGCAATCGGATCATCACGAGGAATTCGTAACGCCCGCGCATAGTCGTTTGTCGTTCCGGCGGGAATAATTGCCAAAGTTGGCCGGTGTTCTAATCCAGCAATCCCGTTAATTACTTCATTAAGGGTTCCGTCACCACCGGCAGCGACGATCAGGTCAAAGCCTTCCTTAGCTGCACGAGTTGCCTCGTTCTTTGCTGAGTCTGGTGCTGGTGTCGTGGCAAAAGCGCTGGTCTCGTAGCCAGCCTTTTCATAGATTGAAAGAATATCAACGAGATCACTCCGGAAAGTTTCACGACCAGAAGTAGGGTTATAAATTATCCGAGCACGTTTTCGCACGGTCATCCCTCCAAACTACTTAGCGTTTAACGACTTCATCAACAACTTAGTAACAACTTGTGGGTTAGCCTTACCACGAGTTTGTTTCATAATTTGGCCCATCAGGTAGCCAACAGCCCGATCCTTACCGTTCTTAAAGTCCTCAATTGATTGTTCGTTGTTTGCTAAAACATCATCAACGATTGGTTGCAATTGAGCTGGGTCAGATAATTGAACTAAGCCATGTTCCTTAGCGTAGGCGCTTGGTTCTTCACCATCAAGAATTCCCTTGAAGACCTTCTTCGCCATCTTGGATGAAATGGTACCGTCTTCAATCAACTTAACCATCCCGGCCAAGTTAGCTGGTGTCAACTTAGTATCAGGTAAGTCAACCTGCTTATCATTCAAGTAAGAGTTCACATCGTTCATTAAGTAGTTAGCAACCCGCTTAGGATCGCCACCATCCTTAACAGCTTCTTCAAAGAAATCAGACATTTCCTTAGTCTGGGTTAAGACCATCGCATCATAATCCGTTAAGCCAAGGTCCTTAACGTAGTGTGCCCGCCGTTCACCCGGCATTTCAGGCATTTCTGTTTCAATTTCGTCAATCCACTTTTGATCAACGTTTAAATCAGGAATATCTGGTTCTGGGAAGTAACGGTAGTCATCGGAGCCTTCCTTTGTCCGCATTGAAATTGTTTCACCAGTAGCTTCATCATAACGCCTTGTTTCTTGGGCAATATGACCACCTGAAAGCAAGACATTTTGGTGACGCTTCTGTTCGAATTCCAATGCCCTCCGAACATAGTTAAAGGAGTTGATGTTCTTCATTTCAGTCTTGGTACCAAACTGGTCAGAACCAACCGGACGAATGGAGATGTTAGTGTCGACACGCATCGACCCTTCTTCCATCTTCACATCAGAAATTCCAGTAAACTGGATCCGTTGACGAAGAGCTTCCAAGTAGGCAACTGCTTCTTCAGGTGAAGCAATGTCCGGCTTAGAAACAATTTCGATTAATGGTGTTCCTTGACGGTTTAAATCAACATATGAGTACTTGCTGGTATGAGTGTTCTTACCGGCATCTTCTTCAATATGCATTTCTTCAATCCCGATCTTTTTCTTCTTACCATTAACTTCAATCTCAATCCAACCATCATGAGCAATTGGTGTTTCTGATTGAGTAATCTGGTAAGCCTTTGGGTTATCTGGGTAGAAGTAGTTCTTCCGGTCAAAATGCATGTGACGAGCAATTTGAGCATGAAGAGCCAGGCCGGCCATAATTCCATCACGAACAACACCCTTGTTCAATGTTGGCAAAACACCAGGGTATCCCCAGTCGATCACATTAGTATTTCTGTTAGGCTGGTCACCATATTCTACTGGTGATGGACTGTAAATTTTTGAATTAGTCTTCAATTCGACGTGGACTTCTAGCCCAATCGTTGTTTCAAAGTTCATCTTAGTTTTGACCTCCTAACTTAGGTGCCTTCTTGTGAACATCAGTAGTTTGTTCAAAGACATAAGCGGTGTTGTAAACTGTTTGTTCATCAAATGGCTTTCCGATAATTTGTAAGCCAACTGGCATGCTATTCTTAGCTGAGAAGCCAGCCGGAACTGACATTGCAGGAAGGCCAGCCATGTTAACAGGAACGGTTAAAACATCGTTCATGTACATGGTTTGTGGATCGTCGATTTCAGCACCAATCTTAAATGCTGTTGAGGCACCAGTAGCACCAAGAATAACGTCATGATCCTTGAAGACATTGTCAAAGTCTTGTGCAATTAAGCGACGAACCTTAGCGGCCTTGTTAAAGTAGGCATCGTAGAACCCAGCTGAAAGTGAGAAGGTTCCCAACATGATCCGCCGTTTAACTTCTTCACCAAAACCTTCAGTCCGAGAACGAACATAAACATCCTCAATGTTCTTAACATCTTTTGCCCGGAAGCCATACCGAATCCCATCATATCGTTGAAGGTTTGATGAAGCTTCGGATGAGGCCAAAATGTAGTATGCAGGAACACCGTACTTAGTATGAGGCAATGAAACTTCATCAATGACGGCACCAAGTGATTCAAGATGATCAAGGGCGTTCTTAATTACTTCATGAACATCATCATTAATTCCTTCGAAGTATTCCTTAGGAACAGCAATCCGCAAGCCCTTAACGTTAGTATCGTCGTTTAATTGAGCGGCCCAGTTAGGAACTTCCTTCAGGGATGAAGTCATATCGTGTTCATCATTACCACTAATCATTTGGGTTAACAATGCGTTGTCCTTAACTGTCCGAGTCAACCAACCAACTTGGTCAAAGCTTGAACCAAAGGCAATGATTCCCCAACGAGATACCCGGCCATATGTTGGCTTCATTCCAACAATTCCGTTAAATGATGCGGGCATCCGAATGGAACCACCAGTATCAGTTCCTAAGGCACCAAGGACATCCCCAGCTGCAACTGCCGCAGCAGAACCACCTGAAGAACCACCAGGAACCCGGGTAAGATCCCATGGGTTATGGGTTGTGAAGAATGCTGAATTTTCAGTTGATGAACCCATTGCAAATTCATCCAGATTGGTCTTCCCAACATTAATAAAGCCGTTGTTATTTAACTTTTCGACAACCGTTGCGTCATAAACAGGGTTGAAGTTTTCCAAAATCTTGGATGCTGCAGTAGTCTTTAACCCCTTAGTTAAAATGTTATCCTTAACTGCTAAAGGAATCCCAGAGGTTAATTGATCTTCACTAATTCCCTGTTGGTCAATTTCGGCAGCCTTCTTCATTGCTGCTTCTTCGTTTAATGTAATGAAGGCCTTTACTTGATCTTCATTTTTCTTAATGTGATCAAAGGTTTCTTTCGTTAATTCAGTTGCACTGATCTTCTTATTCTTTAAATCATCATGCAGCTGACTTAAGTCGGTTTGATAGAAATCCATTATTCGCCGTCCTCACTTTCATCGATGATTGCAGGAACTTTAATGTACCCATCATCAGTATCAGGAGCGTTATTAAGCAATGAGTCGGTCTCTTCTTTAGAGCTCTTAACTGCCTTGTCCTCACGCATAACATTTTCCCGATCTGAAGCTGAAGTCATTGGTTCAACACCCTCGGTATCAACATTAGTGAGGTCTTCAAACATATCAATAATGCTTCCTAATTGAGTGGTAAACTTGGTAAGCTCTTCATCTTTGAATTCTAACTTAGCAAGTTCAGCAACGTGTTCTACTTGTTGCTCAGTGATCTTACTGGCCATTCTCTCTACCTCTTTTCCAGTAATTATGGCTTAAATATAGTACATACATTTAATAATTTTAGCACAGAATACTAATGGTTTTAACTATTCATCCTTAAATATTCAAGGGAAAAGAAAGTGTTTCATAATTGATGAAGGAGTGAAACCTCATGTTATGAAACACTTAATTTTATTATTTAGTTAAATGTGTTCGCCGTGACCGCAACCTTCGCCTATTGCAACATAGTCGAAATGCGTTTAGTCTAAGCTCCCTCAAGCTATCTAGGCAACATAGTCAAAACGTGTTCGCCCTAACCTTCCTCGAGCTATCTAGGCAACATAGTCAAAATGCGTTCAGCCTAAGCTCCCTCAAGATAACGACCTCTCTCCTAGGCGCTAGTCGCCTTCGTCGAGAGAAATCGTTATCATCCGGGAGCTTTTTACGGCTTCACGCTCTACTGGTCACACTCTATTCCTTAATACGAATCAAACACGTGGCTTTGGAATTTGTCGGAGCCGGAATTACGGTAAACGACGGCTTGCATTTCGGAACTAGATTGAATCTTGATGTCAATCGGAATACCGCTTGGCAAGTATTTTCTTGCGGCTCGGGCAATGTATTGAGTAAAGCTGGTAATTTCGGTCTGACTATAGAATTGCGTTGTAATGGTAATATGCATTCCAGTCAATGAACTACCGTTGTACTGTGCTTGGGCAGTTACTCCACTTAAGTTAGGGAAGAAACTCTGAACCTGACTCTTAAAGTTAGAAAAACTATCATTATCCGTTTGATCGGATTTAGTTTCCTGGTCAGTTCCGTTAGCCTTTGGTAATACAGCAGTCCGGTAGTCTAACTTATGCCAGCTGCTAATCTTGCTTCCGTTGTTCTTACTGTAAGCAAAGAAGCTTCCACCAACTAAACTATCGTCTGGTGCCTGCTTATATAAAGCAATCACGATTGGAACATTCCGTAATTCTTTCTTCTTCCGTAACCGGGTTAAGATCTTTTGAGCAGCGATTTCACCCTGACGCTTAACCTCTGCATTACTAATGCTCTTTGTATAATTTGGTCCATCAGTCTTCTTCTGGTAGTTATATTCAGAATTAATTCCGATCCCAATTGTGACACCATGCAATTTCATTGAATTACCGCTTTCCTGCATGTAATCCTGTTCTTCAATCTGCTGAATGTATTCTGGATTAGGATCGCTCTTTTTCCCTTCAGCCGGGTTAAGACCTTCTGGATTGCTCTTGCTCTTTCGTCCTAGCCAATTTTCAACCGTACTGGTATCAAGATATTGGCCTTCTTGGAATATATAATTTTTCGTTGAGAAAACCCGTTTTGATACTTGGGTTAAGCCGCTTTCAAAACTTTTAAGGTTATATGAATTACTATTTTGGCTAACATTGACTCCCCGTGCCTTACTTGTCTTGTAGTGGCCATTTTTAATAACCCCTTGATAAGTTCCGCTCAAAGAACCAGTAGTACTGTAATTTTTCGATGATTTATGACCAAAGCCACATGAAGTCAAAACCAAAGTTGACATCAAGAGGGCAACCCCAACGGTTATTTTTTTTAGTTTGTTCTTCAACGTTTATTGTTCCTCCTTCATTGCCTGACTAAAGCGTTGCTCATCCCAAACATCGACTCCAAGCTCCTGAGCCTTAGTGAGTTTGCTTCCCGCTTTTTCTCCGGCAATGACAATATCAGTCTTTTTAGAAACACTGCCTGTTACTTTAGCTCCATGTGCTTCTAACCAGTCTTTGGCTTCAGTCCGGGTCATCTCCACTAATTTCCCGGTTAAAACAACCCGTTTACCATTCCAGTCGCTCGACTCATCAACCGTAGTAGTCGAGCCAAGATACGTAAAGTTGAGGCCGGATTGACGAAGCTCCTCAATTAATGACTGAACCTGTTCATTAGCAAAATACGTTTCTACGCTTTCACCAATTGTCGGACCGATTCCATCAACAGCGGAAATTTCATCGGCGCTAGCTCCCATTAACTGATCCAAATCATTAAAATAAGCCATAATCAGGCGTGCTGCTTTGGCGCCAACATGACGAATACCAAGTCCGAATAAAAGGCGCTCGACAGAATTATTACGACTATTATTGATCGATGTCAATAAGTTTGTCGCTGATTTTTCACCAAATTTATCTAAAGTTAATAATTGATCTTCCGTTAAGGCATAAAGTCCCGCAACATCGTGAATCAGCTTCTTATCCCATAACTGTTCAATAATCTTTGGTCCGAGGCCACCAATGTCCATTGCGTTTCGTGAAGCAAAGTGTGCTAACCCCTCTTTAATTTGTGCTGGACACATTGGGTTAATGCACCGGAGAGCTACTTCATCATCAAGGTGAACTAGTTCAGAATCACATGCAGGACATTTTGTTGGAATTTGATATGGCTCACTATCAGCCGGTCGCTTACTCAAATTAACTTTAGAAATTTCTGGAATGATATCGCCTGCTTTATGAAGGTAGACAGTATCACCTAACCTAACATCCTTTTCCTTTAAGTAGTCAGGATTATGAAGGGAAGCACGACTAACTGTTGTCCCAGCCAATTGAACCGGATCCATTACAGCAGTCGGCGTTACATTCCCTGTTCGGCCAACAGTCCATTCAATATCACGGATAATTGTCGGCTGTTCCTCTGGAGGAAACTTGTAGGCAATCTCCCAGCGAGGCACCTTAACAGTATTTCCGAGTGCTTCTTCAGTCTCAAGATCATTAACTTTCTCCACAATTCCGTCAATTCCGTAGGCTAACTGGTCACGTTTAGCCGTGTATTCATTAATGTAATCTTCTATTTCTTGTCGATTATGAACAACCCGGTTATGCGGATTAACCTTAAAGCCAAGCTCACGCATCCTATCTAAAGCCTCTGCTTGAGTTGTAACTCCCAGCTTTTGATATTCAGGAACATAGTACATGAATGTATCCAAATCACGATTAGCTGTAACCTTAGGATCTAACTGTCTAAGGCTTCCTGCTGCCGCGTTTCGGGGGTTAGCAAAAATCGGTTGACCATCATCTTCTCGTTGTGCATTCAATTTGGCAAATGACTCTTTTGGCATGTAGCATTCCCCACGAAATTCAACGGAGAGTGGTTCGGGAAGTTCTTGGGGAACCGATTTTATTGTCCGAACATTTTCGGTAACATCTTCGCCAATATTACCGTTTCCTCGGGTTGAACCCTGGACTAGCTTTCCGTTTTCATAAACGAGCGATAGTGACAAGCCATCAATCTTTAATTCAAGGTTATACTCTGCCTCAACATCAACATCACGATTTTCCCGTTGACGATGATTAAAGTCCATTAGCTCTTCAATTGAGAAGACATCCCCCATCGACAACATCGGAATCTCATGCCGAACCTTTGTCAGCTGACTTTCAGCCTCACCACCAACTTGCTGTGTTGGTGAATCTGGCGTTTGCAATTCGGGAAAGCGTTGTTCAATCTGAACAAGCCGTTGGTATTGACGATCATAAACATAGTCTTCCACCGTAGGACTGTCTTGTTCATAGTACTCTTTCCCCCATTGAGCAATCTGCTTTCGCAATGGACCAATTTCTTCTTTTGCCTGATCCAATGTTAATTGTGCAACCGGGATTGATTGATTATCCATTTTATTGGCCTCACTTTAATTAATCAGTAACCTTCTTAATTGGCGCAAAACTAGCCAAAAGTCGTTTAACTCCTTGTTGAGGAAAGGCAATGTCAAGTTCCTTGTCATTACCACTTCCACTAACCTTAACAACGGTTCCTTCTCCCCACTTCTTATGGGTTACCTTATCACCGGTCTTCCAGGAAACCTGGTCAGCTCCCGTTCCCGTATTAGTTACTGGCTTTACTCGTTTTCCAGCACTCCGGTATTGGCGACGCTGCTTCTGCTCTCGATAAGTAGTTGCGGTGGCCGCTTCACCACCAAATGGCAATTTTTGTCCTCCAAGACGCTCAGCGGGCTGATCATTCTCGAATTTAAGAAGGTCAGGATTAATTTCCTCCACAAAACGAGATGGCTGGTTTCGTTGGATTCGGCCGTAAAGCAACCGGGAAAAGGCATTTGTTAGGTAAAGTTTCTTCTTTGCTCGGGTAATTCCAACATATGCAAGGCGGCGCTCTTCTTCAAGTTCATCGTCTTCCAAAATGGCCCGGGAAAGTGGGAAAATTCCTTCTTCCATCCCCACAAGAAAGACTACCGGAAATTCAAGTCCTTTGGCAGCATGAAGAGTCATTAACGTAACTGCCGGAGCTTGTTCGTCAACATCATCCTGATCAGAAACCAGGGCAAGGTCAGCAAGAAAGTTGGTAATCTTTTGAATGTTATTATCATCCTCATCCTTATGCTGCTCATCATATTCTTGGGTAACCGATTTGAATTCATCAAGGTTTTCACGCCGCGCCTGTGATTCAAGACTCTTATCTTGTTCAAGCGCTTTATTGTACCCACTCTTATCTAAGATTTCTTCCGTTAAGTCAGTTAAGTTTAAGAACTCAGCTTGTTTAGTTAAGTTACGCATTAACTGACCAAACTCATCAATTTTAACCCGCGTCCGCGTTGAGATGTTATTTGCAATATCAACGTTCTCTGCAGCTTCAAGGAGTGACCAATTATTATCATTAGCAAATTCTCGCAAATGATCAACACTAGTCATTCCAATTCCCCGCTTAGGAGTATTAACTACTCGTTCAAAACTCATTGAATCTTGAGGGTTAACAATTAATGTCAAGTAGGCAAGAATATCCCTAATTTCTTTCCGGTCGTAGAATTTATGGCCACCAACCATAGTGTACGGAACACTACTCTTTAAGAAGGTTTCTTCGATCATCCGTGATTGAGCATTAGTACGGTAAAGAATGGCAAAGTCATTGTACTTATAATTATTCTTTTCTCGTTCTTCTTTAATTTTAGAGACAATAAATTGGGCTTCATCGTGTTCGTTTTGTGCCCGGTAGTAAGAAATCTGGTCTCCCTTGCCGTTTTCAGTCCACAACTTCTTTTTCTTTCGGTAAACGTTATTATCGATCACTTCGTTAGCCGCATCCAAAATTGTCTGGGTTGAACGATAATTTTGTTCCAGCATTACTGTATGTGCTTGTGGATAATCATGTTCAAAGTTTAAGATATTATTCATGTTTGCGCCACGCCAACCATAGATACTCTGGTCAGCATCCCCAACAACGCAAAGGTTCTTGTATCCCTGGGCAAGCATGTTAACTAACTTATATTGAGCATCGTTAGTATCCTGATACTCATCGACATGGATGTAATGAAACTTATCTTGATAGAATTCCAGAGTCTCTTGATCCTTTTCAAAGAGCTCAATTGTTTTCATAATCAAATCATCAAAGTCTAAGGATTGATTAGCCTCTAGTTCCCGTTGATAGAGTTTGTACGCGCGAGCAACCATGTTCTCAAACATGCTATTGGCTTCTTTTGAGTAGTCATCAGGGGTTTGCAATGCGTTCTTAGCATTAGAGATTGCACTGAGGATACTTCGGGGATCGAATTTTTTGGTGTCAATATTTAATTCTGCACAAATCCGTTTCATTAATGTTCGTTGCTCACTGGTGTCAGCGATCGTAAATGGTCGGTTATACCCCAGCTTTTCAATATCACGTCGCAGAATCCGTACACAGAGGGCGTGAAATGTGGAAACCCAAATGTCACGAGCACTCTCACCTAAAAGCTTACCAACACGTTCTTGCATTTCTCGTGCGGCCTTATTCGTAAACGTGATCGCAAGAATATTCCAAGGAAGCACACCCTTTTCTTCGATCAGATATGCAATTCGATGAGTTAGTACTCGAGTCTTTCCTGAACCAGCTCCAGCCATTACTAAAAGTGGTCCCTCTGTTGTTAAGACTGCTTCGGTTTGCTTATCGTTCATGCCGTCTAAAAGTGCTTGACTATTCACGCCTATTTCCATCCTCTCTAAATTTCAATCGGCTCATATTATACCAAATTTTCAACTTCTTTTGGTTATTTTCGAACATATGTTGCAAAAATAAAACTGAGCTTAAGACTTTTGGTGAGCAGTCTCAGCTCAGTTCTTATTTATTTTTCTTGCTCTTCATTATCTGACCCTGAATTTGGCAATGCTTTATTCCAAACCTCAGTATCATCAACCTGGTTTCGTAAAACATCCAGGTCAGTATCGCCAGTAACCCAAACAAAGCCAAGGATTCCTGCTGGATCAGCAGTATCAGTATCACTATTAAAGAAGCGGAACTTCCAATTATTCTTAAGAAGCCACTGACGACGAATAGCAACGGACTGATAGTTCCGAATAATCATTAGTAATGCCGTCTGCAACTGTCGAATAACATGTAATAGCATTCCAACACTTGCTCGCAATTGTTGTTCGTACTGATCCACATTTGTCGTGTTGTCATAAACATTGGCAATTGATGTTAGTCCTAATTCAATGTTCTTAACGTAAAGTGTCCCAGTCGAAGTTACATAAAAATTAACCGAGAAAACACCGGTATACTGAAGTGAATCAGCAACGCTTTTAATAATCCGGTGCATTTCTTGTAGCATGTCATCCGCAACCTCAGCAGGTGAAGCCACTGAAATTAATTGCCGGTCCTCATTATATTCCAATTGTGCTAAGGGGAAGATTTCAACTTCGCCATTAGCACAAGCAGCAGTTAAGGTATATTCTGCCGTGTGGTCAATCCACGATTCCAGTAGATAGGTTCCTGTATCAATAAAGTCTGCAGCCCTGGTAATGTCAGATTGACGTTTAATCATCATTGATTGTTCGCCGATCCCCCGTTGAATTGGCTTCAGAAGGGCCGGATAACCGATTGAGTCAATTGATTGGTAAACATCATCTAAACCAATAACAGTAACATAGGGAGCAATATTAATATTGATTTGATCCAAAAATGCCCGTTCCATTAACCGGTCTTGAACAATTTCCAAACCGTTAATGCCTTGTGGAATTGCTGCATATTGGCCAAGAAAACGGATCACAGTAGAATCAATGTTTGGTGTTTGATAAATGATAGCATCACAAGCCTCACCGAATTCGGTAAGTTTTTGTTTGTCATTATAAGCACCATCAATTGTAAAATCTGCCATTTTAGTAATGTCCGGTTGAGAACGATCAATGTAAACACCAACATTAAAACCAGCTTTTTTAGCAGCTGCAATCATTGCTACCCCGTTACGGTTAATTCCAATAATTCCTAAAGTACTGCCGGGAAAAATTGTATTACTCATTTAATTCTCCTCTCTGCACTATCATTAATCTTCCATAAAGGCTACTTTACCATCCGCCAATGATTTAATTCTTGCTAGTGATTCAACTCGAATACCACGGTCTTTTAATTCTTTTGCTCCAGGCTGGAAACTCTTCTCAATCACAATTCCAGCACCAGCAACATCAACACCGGCTTGATCAGCAATTTCTAGCATACCTTCAACCGCCTGTCCGTTAGCTAAGAAATCGTCAATCATTAAGACCTTGTCATTAGCATCGACATATTTTTTAGAAATAGAAATTCGATTGGTTGTCTTTTTAGTGTATGAATAAACATCAGCAGTATACATATTCTGGTTCAGGGTCAAACTCTTGTGCTTTCGTGCAAAAATTACCGGAACCTTAAGTGCCAAACCAGTCATCACCGCAGGAGCAATTCCTGATGACTCAACTGTCCAAACCTTGGTAACTCCCTCATTAGCAAATAGCTTTGCAAATTCTTGACCAACTTTAAGCATCAATTCTGGATCAACCTGGTGATTAAGGAAAGCATCAACTTTTAAAACATTTCCTGGAAGAACCGTTCCGTATTGTTCAATCTTCTCTTGTAATTCTCTCATAATACAAACCCCTCTTGATTATTTATCATAATTATATAACTTATACGTCTGAATGACCGAGATAAGCTTCTTGGCATAGTCTGGATCGGTAGCATAGCCAGATTGCTGCAGAGCCTTTGCTGCTTCTTCATAATTAGTAGCTTTAACAACTCGATCGTAGTTCTGCCGATTCATATCAGTCCCCTGAAGCATTAGCCGGGTATGATCCTTAATTGATTCATCCCAACTGCTGTATACACGGAACCGGTCCTTAATAACAACCCATTTACCACCAGTATATTCCTTAGTTGTCATCACTTTTGAATTAGCACCAGTTCCCTTAATTCCAAAGAGATTATGATACTGGGTAGCTAATTTGCTGGTACCCCAATTAGATTCAAGGATCGCTTGGGCAATCGTAATTGACGCATAGACATGGTATGTATTCTGCATTGCTTGTGCCTCTGGAGCCACCTGCTTAATAAATAACTCTTTAGCTTCACGATCCCGTTTCAGTGCAGCCTGTTCAATACGTTGCTGGTTCCAAATTCGGTAAAAGTGGTGACCAACATAAACACCCAGGAACAATATAATAATAACCAATAACCACACAAAAACGTTCCCATGTGATTTTCTCTTTCTTGTTCTTCTCCGCCGCCGTTTTGCCAAAAGCTATGCCTCCCTTATTTTCACTACTAACTATTGATTGTAGCAAAATAAGCCATGTTTGGGAGAATATTTTAGTATTTTAAATTTAAAATAAGAAAAGGGCTGGAATTCTCTCCAACCCCAATTAGGTAATATGTTCGAAATACGCTTCTCAGAAACTCGCTAGTCTTTCGCAAGCTCTTCACTGAGTTGCGTATTCTAGTGGAATTGCATCCCACCATCAACAATGATTGTTTGTCCAGTAATGTAGTTTGAATCAGGGCCAGCTAAGAAGCCAACAGCATTAGCAACATCTTCTGGTTCAGAAAGACGTTTCAAAGCAATGTTCTTAGCAAAGGTTTGCATTCCCCATTCATCACTCTTACCAGCATTTTTCCCTACTTGGTGAGCAATGTCAAACATCATTGGTGTCTTAACAATTCCTGGAGCATAAGCATTAACAGTAATGCCTTCATCAGCTAAATCACGAGCAGCTACTTGGGTAATTCCCCGAATAGCAAATTTTGTGCCAGAATAAAGTGCTAAGTTTGGATTACCGACAACCCCAGCTTGTGAAGTTGCATTGATGATCTTTCCACCGTGACCTAACTTATTAAATGCTTGGTGTGCAGCTTGAATTCCCCAAAGGACACCACCAACATTTACCCCATAAACCTTTTCAAATTGTTCAGGAGTAATTGTATCAATTGGTGTAGTTGGACCAAGACCAGCATTATTAACAACTACGTTTAAGTCACCAAAATGGTCAACTGTCTTCTTAACCGCAGCAAATACAGCATCACGATCAGAAACATCCGCAACGATTGGTAAGGCTTCACCACCCTTTTCTTCCAGTTCCTTAGCGGTTTCTTGCAATTTGTTTTCTTCTAGGGCAACTAAGGCAACAGAAAAGCCATCGTTAACTAGTCGTTCTGCAATTGCTTTACCGATACCTTGACTACCACCAGTAACTAAAGCAACACGTTTTGCCATAATTTAGCCTCCTTATTATTCAGTAAGCAGTTACAACAACTATATTATACGTCTTTTAAATTAAAGATAAAAGAAATACGATTGTTTATGTGCATAAAAAAAGAAGTTGGACAGAATCCAACTTCTTTTTTTGGAAGCGATAAATCGAATATTAACGCTTACTGAATTGAGCAGCCTTACGAGCTTTCTTAAGACCTGGCTTACGACGTTCCTTCATACGAGGGTCACGAGTCAAAAGACCGGCCTTCTTCAAGGCGTCACGGAAGTCAGGGTCAACTGAGAGTAATGCACGGGCGATACCGTGACGTACTGCACCAGCTTGACCAGAGAAACCACCACCGTTAACGTTAGCTAAAACATCATATTGACCATCAGTCTTAGTAACGTTAAATGGTTGGTTAACAATAGCGCGTAAGTTGGCAAATGGAATGTAGTCTTCAATTGCCTTGCCGTTCATTGTAATCTTACCAGAACCTGGTACTAAGCGAACACGCGCAGTAGCGTCTTTACGCCGACCAGTACCACTGTATTGAACTTGTTGAGCCAATTCCATTCCCTCCTTAAATTAAGTTAGTAATATCGAGTGTTTCAGGCTTTTGTGCTGCATGACTGTGATCTTCACCAGCGTATACATGAAGCTTTAAGCCCATCTTATGACCAAGAGAGTTGTGTGGAAGCATACCCTTGATTGAGTGTTCCAATAACTTCTCGGGTTCCTTAGCACGGAAGTCACCAGCAGTCCGTTGCTTCAAACCACCAGCGTAGTCTGAGTGACGGTAGTAAATCTTGTTAGTAGCTTTCTTACCAGTTAACTTAACTTGCGCAGCGTTGATAACAATAACATTGTCACCAGTATCAACGTGTGGAGTGTATGTTGGCTTGTTCTTACCACGCAAAATTGATGCGACGACAGCAGAAAGACGACCCATTGGGACATCCTTTGCATCGACAACGTACCACTTGCGATCAACTTCACCAGGTTTTGCGATGTATGTCGTTCTCACGATTAAGTCCTCCAATTTTGTTTTTCTTTTACATATAATAGTGTACCGAGTTATTAGATGGAAAAGAAATACCAAGTGCTAGTATACCTTGTTATAGCCACTTCGTCAATCGCTTTCCTGATCATTCCCGTAATCTACCGAAACTAAATATAAGCCACTCGCAGGAGCAGTCATCCGGGCCTGGGTCCGATCTTTAGCAGCTAAAACACGCTTAACGTCATCAACAGGCCGTTGCTTACTGCCGATTTCTAAAAGAAAGGCCACCATGATCCGAATTTGATTATAGAGAAAGCCGTTCCCAGTAAAGTCAAAAACAACCTCATTTCTTAATTTATCCCGTTTAATATCTATTTTATAAACGGTTCGAACATTGCTTTTAGCTTGGCTTCCGGAGGCTACAAAGCTAGTAAAGTCATGTTCGCCAATAAAGTCCTTAGCAGCCTTTCGCATTAACGTTAAATCTAATGGATACTTAAAGTGCGCCGTATAATTCCGCTTAAAGGGATCGACAAATTCACCTTGATCAACTCGATAACGATAAGTTTTGTTATGAGCACTATAGCGGGCATGAAAATCGTTATCTACTAACTCTGCCTTCTTTATTAGAATATCAAGTGGCAATATGCTATTTAACGCCTTGCGCATCGATTCATTACTCAGGTGGTATGGTATATCAAAATGAGCAACCTGATTTAATGCATGAACTCCAGCATCAGTTCTCCCTGATCCAATTACCGGAATTTCAGGCGTTGGGTGCTTAGCAATTTTATTAACCGCATTTTTTAAAACCTGCTCTACTGTTCTCTTATGCGGCTGAATTTGAAAGCCAGAAAAATTTGATCCATCGTAAGCAAATGTTATTTTGTAACGATACACAATAAAATACCTTCCTCACTAAATTAAGTTTAAAATCCCAATTCCAACATCGGCAATAATCATCAATAATAATGCAACGGTATCCCCTTTATGCCAATGTAATTGACGGTATTGGGTTCGTGGACGCTCTAATGAATATCCTCGCGCTTCCATTGCCGTTGCTAAATCTTCTGAATGCTGAAATGAATTTACAAATAATGGAATTATGATTGGGATAAGGTGCTTCAGCCTCGTTATTAAGTTTCCCTGATGGAAATCCATTCCCCGTGATCGCTGAGCATTCATAATTATCTTAATATCTGCCATAATTGTCGGAACAAACCTTAATGCAATTGATAACATTAGTGAAATTTTATCTACCGGAACTCTTAACCATTTTAGCGGAGAAATCAACCATGAAAACGCCCCAGCTAATTGTAGAGTTGGCGTAGTTGCCGTAAGAACCGTAGATGCCGTAATAATTACTGTGAAACGATAAAAAATTAAGAATGCATTTTTTATTCCATCACTTGTTATTGAAATCCAGCCGGAATGCCAATACATCTGACCACCACTACTAAATAGAACCTGTAGACAAACAGTTATTAGGATAACAATCAAAAATGGCTTTATCCCTGTCCAATACATTCTGAGAGGAACCCGACTCATAATCAACGTAATTAGCAAAATAAATGATATCCAAATTGCTGGCCATAAATGATTTGCAAAAAAGACACTGATAACATACCAAATACAAAGAACTAATTTTGTCCGGGCATCTAAGCGATGAATTGGTGAATTTAATGGAACATAGCTTCCAAAGACAACCATGTTACCCATTTGCCATCCCCCCATTCTTTAATCGTTCAATCAGGTTTGCAGACAGTTCATCCAATGATAAAGGCAATCCACGCAAACCAATTTCCCGGGAAATTTGAATGCTTTTAGGCGCTAACAAGTTACTCTTATTCAACAGTTGCTGACTGCCAAAGAAATCTTGCGGATTACCATCAAACGTAATCTGTCCATCGTGAAGGGCAATGATTTGGGTTACTAATGATGTAACCATTTCTAAATAATGAGTAATCATAATAATGGTAACTCCACGTTGATTTAATTCTTTAATAATGTTGAGCAACCGGTGGACAGCCAAAGAATCAAGTCCGACTGCAGGTTCATCTAAAATTAAAACTTCTGGATTCATTGCCAGCACTCCGGCAATTGCAACTCGGCGTTTTTGCCCACCAGATAGTGAAAAAGGAGATTGTTCAAGAATAGCCGGTGATAATTGAACGGTTTCTAACGCTTTCCTAATTGACTTGTTTATTTTTTCTTGAGACCAACCAAGGTTCTGTGGTCCGAATGCTAAATCTTCACGAACAGTTTGTGCAAATAACTGGCGTTCAGGAAACTGAAAAACGAAGCCAATTTTTTGTCGAAATAGTTCTTGTTCTCTTTTGGATGTTTGATTATTAATTAACCGTCCATTTACGATTACCTGTCCTGACGTTGGCAGAGTCAAGGCGTCAATTAAGTTGACCAGGGTTGACTTACCACTCCCCGTTTGTCCAACCAACACGGTAAATGCCCCATCAGCAATCTTTAAGTTAATATTACGTAGTGCTTGGTAAGCTAGCGGAGTCGTTGGCTGGTAAGTAAAGTTAACGTTTCTTAATTCAATTTTTGCTTTAGCCATTGAACCATTTCCCCCGTTGTCATGTATTCCTGAGGCACTTTAATTCCCGCATGAATCAATTTCTCTTTAATTTGCTCACCAGCAGCTGGTGTAAGTTGAAGCTGTCTTAATAATTGACGATTTGATAAAACCTTTCTGGTAACATCATTTGCTACTACCTTACCTTGATCAAGAATCAAAATATGATCAGCAAGCTCTGCTTCATTAAGGTCGTGGGTAATCATGATGATTGTATACCCTCCATCACGATGAAGAGCCTCTAGTAGTCTCATAATTGATTCTCTTCCCACTGGATCAAGCATGCTGGTAGCCTCATCAAAGATAATTATTTTAGGTTTTACTGCCAACACTCCCGCAATAGCAATTCGTTGCTTTTGACCACCAGAAAGGTCGGCAATTAAACTATCCTCATAATCAGTCATTCCAACACTTTTTAAGGCTCGCTTAATGATCGTCGGCATTTTCTTCGGATCAATATTATAATTTTCTAAACCAAAAGCAACATCTTCGGCAACTGTTGAGCCAACGAATTGGTTTTCCGGGTTTTGAAAAACCATTCCAACCAACTTATGAACTGTTTCTAAATGCTGTTCATTTACTTCTAAATCACCAATTAGAATTTTTCCCTTACTTGGTTGAAGAAGGCCATTAAGAAGACGAACAACCGTACTCTTCCCACTTCCATTATGACCAACAATTGAGATCCATTTATTTGTCGGCAAAACAAATGATTGATTATCTATTAGTACCTTATTAGAGTCAGGATATTTAAATGTGACATGGTTAAATTTAATCTCTTGCATCTTTTTTATCCTTTACGTTAATACTTATTATTTTAACAGAGAAAGCAAAAGAATTTAAAAATAAAAAATCACTTACCAGAGAAGTGCACGGTTAATCCGCATTCAAGCTAGACTAGGGAATAATCCCACCATCGTAACGCTCTATACTTCAATGATAGTGATTCTTTATTACGTATTAATAAACTTTGATTAACGAAATGTTAGTCAATGAATTCTAAGATAACCATCTTAGCACCGTCACCACGACGAGGCATAGTCTTCAAAATCCGTGTGTAACCACCATTACGTTCAGCATACTTAGGTGCTAATTCTTCAAACAAGTTTTGAAGAGTAGATTGAATACGGATGTTGTCGCCATCTTCCTTAACATCAGCAACAACGTTCCGAACAAAAGCAGCTGCCTTACGACGTGAAGCTAAATCGCCACGCTTTGCAAGGGTAATCATTTGATCAGCAGTCTTACGAACTTCCTTAGCACGAGCTTCGGTAGTAGTAATCCGACCATTAACAATTAAATCAGTAGTTAAATCACGTAATAAAGCCTTACGTTGTGAACTTGTACGTCCTAATTTACGGTAACTCATGAAGTTGTCCCTCCTTTTCCATTGGTTTGATTAATTAATCATCTTGACGGAATGAAACGCCGAGATCGTTTAATTTCAACTTAATTTCTTCAAGTGACTTTTGGCCTAAGTTCCGTACCTTCATCATGTCAGCTTCGGTCCGATCGGTCAATTCCTTAACGGTATTGATACCCGCACGCTTAAGACAGTTGTATGAACGAACTGAAAGATCAAGTTCTTCAATTGTCATTTCAAGCATCTTTTCTTTATGGGTTTCTTCCTTTTCAACCATCACTTGTGCATTTTGAGCCTCTTCAGTAAGGTTTACAAACATTGCCAAGTGTTCAGTTAAAATCTTAGCACCCAAGCTAACAGCTTCGGTCGGTGTTAATGAACCATCAGTCCAAACATCTAAGGTTAGCTTATCGTAATCATTACGTTGACCAACCCGAGCATTTTCAACTGTGTAGTTAACACGTTCAATCGGGGTATAAATGGAGTCAATTGGCAATACACCAATTGCGAGATCATCCATTCGAGCTTTGTTATCATTTGCAGAAAGATAACCACGACCCTTGTCAGCAGTCATCTTGATGTGCAGTTCGGCACCATCTGCAACGGTAGCAATGTATAAGTCAGGGTTAAGAACCTCAACTTCACCATCGCCTTGAATATCACCGGCGATAACTTCAGCAGGACCTTTAACATCAATCTCAAGATCCTTTTGTTCTTCTGAATCCAGTTTTAGAGAAACTTTCTTCAGGTTCAAAATGATTTGAGTTACATCTTCAGTAACACCTTCAACAGTACTGAATTCATGTAAAACACCATCAATTTGAATACTAGTGATGGCAGCACCAGGTAATGATGCTAGTAAAACTCGTCTTAATGAATTACCAAGTGTAGTTCCATAACCACGTTCGAGCGGTTCAACAACGAACTTACCGTAGCTATCAGTTTCTTCAACCTTGTGAATGTTTGGCTTTTCAAATTCGATCATTCTATCTCTGTACCCCTTTCAAACGCAGTTCGTATTTTAGACTAAAAGGCCATTGGTGGATTCGTAACTCCAGCAATGTCAATTAAACACGACGACGCTTTGGAGGACGAGAACCATTATGAGGAACTGGAGTAACATCACGAATAGCAGTGACTTCCAAACCAGTTGCTTGAAGAGCACGGATAGCTGATTCACGACCAGAACCTGGACCCTTAACTTCAACTTCAACAGTCTTCATACCATGTTCCATAGCTTGCTTAGCAGCAGCTTCTGAAGCCATTTGAGCAGCGAAAGGAGTTGACTTCCGTGAACCCTTAAAGCCTAATACACCAGCTGATGACCAAGCAACAGCATTACCTTGAACATCGGTAATCATGATCAAAGTGTTGTTAAATGTTGAGTGAATGTGAGCAACACCAGTTTCAACATTCTTTTTTGCACGACGCTTACGCGTACCTTTTTTGGTTGCCATATTAAGTACTAACCTCCTTTATATTAAAATAGATTACTTCTTCTTGTTAGCAATAGTAACTGCCTTACCCTTACGAGTACGTGCATTGTTCTTAGTGTGTTGACCACGAACTGGTAAACCACGACGGTGACGCATTCCACGGTATGATCCAATTTCTTGGAGCCGCTTAATGTTCAAAGTAACTTCACGACGTAAGTCACCTTCTACTTGGTATTGGTCAACTTGAGTACGGATTTGTTCTTCTTGTTCAGGAGTTAAATCACGAACACGAATATCTTCAGAAACACCAGCGTCCTTCAAAATCTTTTGAGCACGTGTGTTACCAATTCCGTAAATGTATGTTAAGCCGATTACGATTCGCTTGTCACGAGGTAAATCGACACCTGCGATACGAGCCATTTATTTACACCTCCATCCTTATTTAAATAAATTACTTACCTTGACGTTGCTTGTGCTTTGGATTAGCAGAGCAAATAACCATAACACGTCCATGACGCTTTACGATCTTGCAGTGTTCGCACATCCGCTTGACTGATGGTCTTACTTTCATTTTATTAATCCTCCTAGAGAGTTACTGTTTAATTACTACTTAAACCGGAAGGTAATCCGACCCTTGGTCAAATCATATGGTGACATTTCGACCTTAACACGGTCACCAGGTAAAATCTTAATGTAGTGCATCCGAATTTTACCAGAAACGTGTGCTAAAATTTCAGCACCATTTTCCAATTCAACTTTAAACATCGCATTAGGTAAGGTTTCAGTAATCTTACCTTCAACTTCAATCACATCGGCTTTTGCCACAATTGGTTCCTCCTTGCATAACCAAGAAATGACGTAAAAACGGTGGAAAACGACATCATTTCCCACTGTAAGCTATATAAACCTTACAAAGTTTAGCATAACTATGTAAACTTCGCAAGGTTTAACAGCTTAAAGGTTATCTAATACCTTTTTAACATCTTCATAAACCTTGTCAATGTCTTGTTGACCATCGATTGTGTACAAAACACCTTTCTTTTGGTAGTAGTCTACCAGTGGTGTATTTAACTTGATGTTAACATCTAACCGATTCTTTACGGTTTCAGGTTTATCATCATCACGTTGATAAAAATCATGATGACCACAAACATCACAAGTACCTTCAACCTTAGGTGGGTTGTATACTCGGTGATAAGTTGCACCACAATTACGACAGATAAATCGACCACTTAGTCGTTCTACCAATACATCTGGTTCGACGTGAATATTGATAACCGCATCTAGTTGTCGATTACTTTCAGCCAACATCTTATCCAATGCAGCTGCTTGGTTAAGATTACGTGGGAAGCCATCTAACATGAAGCCCTTTGCTGTATCATCCTTTGAAAGACGTTCCTTAACAATACCATTGGTAACCTCATCAGGAACAAGTTCTCCCTTATCGATGTACTTTTTTGCTTCAATTCCCATTGGCGTTTCATTCTTAATTGCTGCCCGGAAAATATCTCCGGTAGAAATGTGAGGAATATCAAAATCCTCAACGATCTTTTGAGCTTGGGTACCTTTACCGGCACCAGGCAAACCCATTAACACAAGATTCATTGTCATTATAATTCTCCTCCTTCAGGCCTTGGTCCACGAATAAATCCAATATATTCACGTTTCATTGTCAAACCAGTTAATTGACGGACAACGTCAAGAGCAATTTGAACAATAATCAGTAAACTAGTACCACCTAATCCAATTGACTGACTTAGGTTCCATACATTGCTGGCTACTAATGGAATTAATGAAATTAATCCCAAGAAAAGTGAACCAACAGTACTTAACCGCATTAATAATGCTGAAATATATTGCTGAGTACCCTTTCCAGGACGAACACCTGAAATGTAACTCCCTTGTTTTTGCAAGTTTTCCGCAAGTTTTTCTGGATTGACTTGAACAAAGGCGTAGAAGAAGGTAAATACAACAATTAAGAAAATATATAATGTAATTCCTGGTCCTGATTGCATGTTAAATATTGTAGATAACACTTGGTACCAGGTATCTCCACCATGGTTTTGTTGGAATGCCATTAAGATTGTCTGTGGTGTAGAAATAAATGAACCAGCAAAAATAACTGGAATAACACCAGAAACGTTAATCTTTAATGGTAAGTAACTACTAGCAGGTGAAGTGGTAGTCCGTCGAGTATACTGAATTGGTAAGCGTCGTTCAGCTTGTTGTACCCAAGTAACAAAAGCAACAATGATAATCAGTGCAATTGCTACTAAAGCAACAAAACCGATCCCCATCCAAAGTGCTGATCCAGATTCACCAGCAATTTGGTCTTGCCAAAGTTGGTAAATACCACCTGGCATTTGAGCAACAATACCAGCGAAGATTAACATGGAAACCCCATTTCCTAATCCTCGCTCAGTAATCATATCACCCATCCAAGTTGCAAACATTGTTCCCGCAGTTAGAATTAATCCAATTGTCAAGTACGTTGTAACGTTTGGATGATTAACAAGCTTTATCGAGCTTAAAGCATTAAAACCTGCTGTAATCCCAATTGACTGAATAAATCCAAGAACAATTGTCAGCCATCGGGTTGCTTGATTCAACTTTCGCCGACCAACTTCACCTTGTTTACTCCATTCAACAAATCGTGGAACAATATCCATTTGTAGTAATTGGACAACAATTTGCGCAGTGATGTATGGAGAAACACCCATTGCAAATAACGAGTAATTTTCTAGCCCACCACCACTAAAGGTATTAAGGATTGAAGCCAATCCAGTCGATGAAATTTCCTGCAAAGCAGCAGCATTAACACCAGGAACTGTGATCGCCGCCCCAATCCGGTAAACAATTAATACAAATAATGTAAAGAATATTTTTTTACGAATATCCTTAACCTTAAATGCATTTTTGACGGCTGTAAACAATTACATCACCTCAGTTTTACCGCCAGCAGCTTCGATAGCTGATACTGCTGAAGCAGAAAACTTATTAGCCTTAACAGTTAACTTCTTAGTAAGCTTACCGTTACCAAGAACCTTAACACCGCTCTTCAAGTTCTTAACAATGCCGCTTTCCATCAATAATTGTGGAGTAACTTCAGTACCATCTTCAAACCGATCTAACGTACTTAAGTTAACAATAGCATATTCCTTACGATTAATATTAGTAAAACCACGCTTTGGAATTTGCCGGTAAAGTGGCATTTGGCCCCCTTCAAAGCCTAAACGTGTCTTACCATGAGCCTTTTGACCCTTAGTACCACGTCCAGAAGTGAAACCATGACCTGATGAAAGACCACGACCCTTACGAAGACGCTTTGAACGAGAACCTGCAGCAGGTTTTAATTCGTTTAACTTCATTTAGTAGGCACCTCCTTATTATTTAGTTGTAATTACTTAACTTCTTCAATAGAAACTAAGTGAGCAATCTTAAAGATTTGGCCACGTGTTGCAGCGTTATCTGGTAAGATAACAGAACTGTTAATCTTACCAAGACCCAAAGCCTTAACAGTCCGGCGTTGAGTTGGCTGACGGTGGGCAACACTGTGGATTAAAGTAACTTTAACTTGAGCCATAATTAGTGCCCTCCTTATTCTGCTAAGTGGTCTACAGAAACGCCACGAAGTTTAGCAACTTCTTCAGCGCTCTTTAATTGCTTCAAACCTTCGAATGTTGCACGAACAACGTTAACAGGAGTGTTTGAACCAAGACGCTTTGAAGTAACATCGGCTACACCAGCAAGGTCCATAACGTTACGAACCGCACCACCGGCAGCAACCCCGGAACCTTCAACGGCTGGCTTCAACATAATCTTTCCACCACCGTATGTACCGATAACTTCGTGTGGAATAGTAGTACCAACGATAGGAACAGTGATCAGGTTCTTTTCAGCAGCAGCTTGAGCCTTACGAATAGCTTCAGGAACTTCTTGAGCCTTACCAGTACCAAAACCAACGTGGCCCTTACGATCGCCGACAATTACTAAAGCGGCAAAACGCATCCGACGACCACCCTTAACAACCTTGGTAATCCGGTTGATGGCAACAACTTGATCGTCTAAGTCCAACTTTGCTGGATCAATGAATTCTGATGATGTCATTGCAGGTTATTCCTCCTTTTCCTTAGAATTTAAGTCCGTTTTCACGAGCAGCTTCAGCTAATGCTTGAACACGACCATGGTAAAGGTATCCACCACGATCAAAAACAACATTAGTGATGTTCTTAGCAGCAGCACGCTTGGCGATTAATTCACCAACACCACTAGCTTGTTCAGTCTTGCTCTTTCCACTAACTTCACTGTCAATTGTGGAGGCACTTGCGAGCGTCACACCCTTTACGTCATCAATTAATTGAGCGTAAATGTTTTTGTTTGAACGGTAAACACTTAAGCGTGGGCGCTCCGCAGTACCAGAAATCTTACCGCGAACGCGCATATGACGACGTTGACGGATCTTATTCTTATCTGGTTTAGAAATCACAACAGTCACCTCTTAATATAAAATTTAGTTTAATTTGTCGATAATAACTAGTTAGTAACCAAATATTACTTACCAGTCTTACCTTCCTTACGAATAATGTGTTCGTTTTCGTAACGAATACCCTTACCCTTGTATGGTTCAGGTGAACGAACGACACGAACTAAAGCAGCAAAATCACCAAGGTGTTGCTTGTTGATTGAGCTTAATTCAATAGTAGTGTTGTCAGGAACCTTAATATCAACATCTTCAGGCTTGTCCATTTCAACTGGTTGTGAATAACCAACAGTCAAAATAAGCTTGTTACCCTTAAATTGAGCACGGTAACCAACACCAACAAGCTTCAAGGTCTTACTAAATCCATTAACAACACCTTCAACCATGTTGTTGACGTTTGCACGGGTTGTTCCGTGAATCATCTTAACTTGGTTGCTATCTTCATCACGATCAAATTTTACAACGTTACCTTCAACGCTCATCTTGATCAATGGTGAAATTTCGCGACTTAAAGTACCCTTTGGTCCCTTTACAGTCACAACATTACCTTGTTGAGAAACTTCTACACCTTCTGGTAGATCAATTTCCTTGTAACCAATACGACTCATGCTTGCACCTCCTAACTTAATTTAATTAATTACCAAATGTAGGCGATAACTTCGCCACCAATTTTCTTGGCGCGAGCAACCTTGTCAGTCACAACACCTTCAGATGTTGAGATAATGGCAATCCCTAATCCGTTGAGAACCTTTGGCACTGCGTCAGCCTTAACGTATGTACGAAGACCAGGTTTAGAAATCCGCTTTAATCCGGAAATAACCCGTTGACCGTCGTTACCATACTTTAAGAAGACACGAATGATGCCTTGCTTGTTATCGTCAACGTATTCAACATCGCGAATGAAACCTTCATTCTTTAAGATCTCAGCGATATCCTTCTTCATCTTTGATGCAGGTGCTTCTACTGATTCGTGTTGAGCCATATTAGCGTTACGAATACGAGTTAAGAAATCTGCGATTGGATCACTCATAGACATCGATGTTTTCCTCCTTTGTCGGTGATTTGTTTACCAGCTAGCCTTCTTTAAACCAGGAATTTGTCCCTTGTGGGCAAGTTCTCGTAAGCAAAGCCGGCATAAGTGGAATTTACGGTAAACTGAGTGCGGACGTCCACAACGTGCACAACGTGTGTATTCACGACTTGAGAACTTAGCTGGACGGTTGCACTTAGCAATCATTGATTTTTTAGCCAATTTGTGGAACCTCCTTTATTTAGCGAACGGCATACCAAGTTGAGCCAATAATTCGTGTGATTCTTCATCAGTTTGTGCAGTTGTAACAATAACAACATCCAAACCACGAACACGGTTAACCTTATCAAAATCAATTTCAGGGAAGATTAATTGTTCACGAATACCTAAAGTGTAGTTACCACGGCCATCAAATGACTTGTTGCTTACACCATGGAAATCACGAACACGAGGTAATGAAACATTAATCAACTTATCCAAGAAATCATACATGCGTTCACCACGTAAAGTGACCTTAGCACCAATTGACATTCCTTCACGAAGACGGAAGCCGGCGATTGACTTCTTAGCCTTAGTGATTAAAGGCTTTTGTCCAGAAATCAATCCCAATTCTTCAACAGCTTCATCAAGGTTCTTTGAGTTGGTAGTAGCGTCACCAACACCCATGTTTAAGACAATCTTGTCAATCTTAGGTGCTTGCATGATTGATGAATAGTTAAACTTTTCAATCAATGCTGGACGGATTTCACTTTCGTACTTAGCTTTCAAACGATTTTCCATTGGAAGTTATTCCTCCTTTCGTAATTAATTTTAGTCGATAGTCTTGCCAGATTTCTTGGCAAAACGAACCTTCTTACCATCAACGAACTTGAAACCAACACGGGTTGGTTCGTTAGTAGAAGGATCAATCAGCATAACATTTGAAGCACTGATAGCAGCTTCAGTATCAATAACTCCACCATTAGGGTTTGAGTTACTTGGCTTTTGGTGTTTCTTAACCATGTTAATGCCTTCAACGATCACACGGTTTGCAGAAGCAATGGTCTTTTTAACAGTACCTTCCTTGCCCTTGTCCTTACCGGCGATAACGCGAACTTTGTCACCTGTTTTAATGAACATGTTGATAGTGCACCTCCTTATTTTTGGGTAAATCTTACAGAACTTCTGGAGCTAATGAAACGATCTTCATGAAGTCATCTCCACGAAGTTCACGAGCAATTGGGCCAAAAATACGGGTACCCTTAGGGCTCTTATCGTTGTTAATCAAAACAGCAGCGTTTTCATCAAACTTGATGTATGAACCATCCTTACGGTGTAGACCTTGCTTAGTCCGTACTACAACAGCCTTAACAACGTCACCCTTTTTGACAACGCCACCTGGTGTTGCCTGTTTTACAGTAGCAACAATAATATCACCAATGTTACCTGTTTTTACTCGGGAACCACCTAAGATCTTGATTACCAAGATTTCGCGGGCACCGGAGTTATCAGCGACCTTCAACCGACTTTCTTGTTGAATCACGGTTAATGTCCTCCTTCCATCTTTGAATAAGAATTAGAATACGAAATTTAGAGTTGTCTGCTAATTAAAGGGTAGCAGCCTTTTCGACAATTTTTACAAGACGGAAACGCTTCTTTGCAGATAATGGACGTGTTTCCATGATTTGTACAGTGTCGCCAGTCTTAGCTTCGTTGTTTTCGTCATGTGCGTAGTACTTCTTAGAATACTTAACACGCTTGCCGTAAATTGGGGCACTCTTGTAAGTATCAATCACAACAGTGATAGTCTTATCCATTTTATCGGAAACAACGCGGCCTTGATAAACCTTACGTGCATTACGTTCTTCACTCATGCGCTAATCCTCCTTTTCGTATTCTTTATTTATTTAATTCTTGTTGACGAAGAACTGTCTTAACCCGGGCAATGTCTTTGCGTACTTGCTTAAGACTTGCAGTGTTTTCCAATTGGCCGGTTGCTAATTGGAAACGTAAGTTAAATAATTGCTCCTTCAGTTCCTTTTCACGGTCAAGTAGCTTCTCAGTGGTTAATCCATTCAGTTCTTGTACGTAATCTTTACTTTTCATTAGATTGTCCACCTACTTCCTCACGTTTTACGATCTTAGTGCGAACTGGCAACTTGTGACCGGCAAGACGTAAAGCTTCACGAGCAGTTTCTTCAGAGACACCTGCTACTTCGAACATTACCTTGCCACGCTTAACTGGGGCAACCCAACCTTCTGGGGCACCCTTACCATTACCCATCCGGACACCAACACCTTTGCTAGTGTAGGAAAGTTGAGGGAAGATCTTAATCCAAACCTTACCACCACGCTTCATGTAACGGGTAATAGCAATACGAGCAGCTTCAATTTGACGGTTACTAATCCAGTGGGAATCCAATGCTTGTAAACCAAATTCACCGAATGAAACAGTCTTACCACCCTTGGCTTCACCACGCATGTGGCCACGTTGAACCTTACGGTGCTTAACTCGCTTAGGTACTAGCATGTTTACTTCCCTCCTTCTTCATCATTGTGCTTCTTGGTTGGCAAAACTTCACCACGGTAAATCCAAGTCTTTACACCAAGAACACCGTATGTAGTGTTTGCTTCATCCCAAGAATAATCAATGTCGGCACGCAAAGTGTGCAAAGGAACAGTTCCGTCTGAGTATGATTCAACCCGTGACATATCTGCACCATTCAAACGACCAGCAACTTGAGTCTTAATACCCTTAGCACCGGCACGCATTGCACGTTGCATAGCACCACGCATTGCACGACGGAATGCGATACGTGCTTCCAATTGACGAGCGATACTTTCACCAACAAGGTGAGCATCCAAGTCTGGCTTCTTGATTTCCACAATGTTAATGTGGACACGCTTACCAGTTAACTTGTTTAATTCCTTACGAAGTGCTTCAACTTCTGAACCACCCTTACCAATAACCATACCTGGCTTGGCAGTATGAATTGAAACGTTTACGCGGTTAGCAGCACGTTCAATTTCAACGGTTGATACTGAGGCATCAGCAAGTCGCTTTTCAATGTACTTACGGATCCGAAGGTCTTCGTTTAAGTAGTTAGCAAAATCTTTTTCTGCATACCACTTAGCAGTCCAGTCGCGAATGACCCCAACACGAAAACCATTAGGATTGATCTTTTGACCCACTATTCATTCCTCCTATCGTTCTGTAACAACCACTGTAATATGACTAGTCCGCTTGTTGATTGGTGAAGCGGAACCCTTAGCACGTGGACGGAACCGCTTAAGGGTTGGTCCTTCGTTTGCAAATGCTTCGCTAACTACAAGTGAAGCACGATCTAAGTCAAAATTGTTTTCAGCGTTTGCAACAGCAGAATTTAATACTTTTTCAACATCTGAAGCGGCACCACGAGGAGTGAACTTCAGAATAGCAAATGCTTCAGCAACGCCTTTACCGCGAATTGCGTCTAAAACAAGACGAACCTTACGTGCAGAAACACGAACCATCTTAGCAGTTGCCTTAGCGGATGTAATGTTTTCAGCCATGTCTATTGTTCACCCTCCTTACTTAGTTGCCTTGTCATCAGTAGCGTGACCATGGAAAGTCCGTGTTGGAACAAATTCACCAAGCTTATGACCAACCATATCTTCTTGTACGTAAACTGGCACGTGCTTACGACCATCATATACAGCAAAAGTATAACCGATAAAACTTGGGAAAATTGTTGAACGACGTGACCATGTCTTGATGACAGTCTTCTTATCAGAACCTTCTTGTTCCTTAACCTTCTTTAATAGAGAAGCGTCAGCGAAAGGTCCCTTCTTCAAACTACGACCCATTTAGTGTACCTCCTCTCGGGTATTTAAGCGATATTTAATCTTAACGAGTGTGTGGACCGCGCTTCCGACCACGAACAATGAACTTGTTTGAACGAGCCTTGTGTGAACGAGTCTTCTTACCAGCGGTCTTCTTACCCCATGGAGACAGAGGAGATGGTAAACCAACAGGTTGCTTACCTTCACCACCACCATGTGGGTGATCATTAGGGTTCATAACAGAACCACGAACGTGTGGACGTTGACCAGCGTAACGTGTACGACCAGCTTTACCCTTAATCAGCAATGCATGTTCATCATTACCAACAGTACCGATAGTAGCACGGCAAGTTGCAAGAACCATCCGAACTTCACCAGATGATAAACGAACAAGTACATACTTTTCTTCCTTACCAAGTAATTGAGCAGAAGCACCAGCTGAACGAGCTAATTGACCACCCTTGCCTGGCTTTAATTCAATGTTGTGAATAACTGTACCAACTGGAATGTTCTTTAATGGAAGAGCATTACCAACCTTGATATCAGCATCTGGACCAGATTGAACAGTCATACCAACCTTAAGGCCCTTTGGAGCCAAAATGTATGACTTAGTACCATCAGCATAACCAAGCAAAGCAATGTTTGCAGTCCGGTTTGGATCATATTCAATTGCCTTTACGGTTGCAGGTACATTATCCTTAATCCGCTTGAAGTCAACGATACGGTATTGACGTTTTACACCACCGCCACGGTGACGAACAGTAATGTGACCGTAGCTGTTACGACCAGCCTTGTGCTTCAAAGGAGCCAATAATGACTTTTCTGGAGCTGACTTTGTAATTTCTGCAAAGTCATAACCGTTCATATTACGGCGACCGTTAGTAGTAGGTTTGTACTTACGAATTCCCACTATGTTTTCCTCCTTTTTCTAATGATTAGTTTTCGCTGTCATTAAACAGCTTAATTTCATTTGAGTCGGCAGATAAAGTAACAATAGCCTTACGACGACGTTTAGTGTAACCAACGTAACGGCCTTGACGCTTCTTCTTACCCTTTAAGTTCATGATGTTTACCTTAACAACCTTAACACCAAAGATTTCTTCAACAGCATTCTTTACTTGTGTCTTAGTTGCTCGTAAATCAACATCGAATGTGTAACGCTTGTCGTCCATACCAGCCATTGAAGCTTCAGTAACTACTGGACGTAAGATAACTTCGCGTGCTTCCATTATGCGAGCACCTCCTCTACTTGAGAAAGAGCTGACTTAGTGATGACAATCTTTTGACTGTCAACAACACTTAAGATGTTAACACCAGCTGGTGTAACAACAGTGGCATTTGCCAAGTTGCGAGCAGACAAAGCAGCGTTCTTGTCATCATCAGTAACAACAACCAGTACCTTTTCGGCAACCTTAAGGTTATCCATAACTCCTGCAAATTCCTTAGTCTTTGGTGCATCAAAGTTTAATGCATCAACAACAACTAAAGCGTTGTCGAGAACCTTTTGAGAAAGGGCAGACTTAATAGCAAGTTGACGAACCTTGCGAGGAAGGCTGTACTTGTAAGAACGTGGAGTTGGGCCGAAGACAATACCACCACCACGGAATTGTGGTGAACGAATTGAACCTTGACGAGCACGACCAGTACCCTTTTGACGCCATGGCTTCTTACCACCACCGCTAACAGCTGAACGGTTCTTTACGGCATGAGTACCTTGACGCATTGAAGCACGTTGACGAAGAATGGCTTCAAACTCAGCATTTTCATTTGGTTCAATACCGAAAATATCAGCATTCAAATCGATAGTACCGTTTTGGCTACCATCTTGCTTGTACAAATTAACACTAGTCATTATTAACTTCCTCCTTTCTTAATTATTTGTTGTGTTGCTTGCTCAGGCTCTTCTTAGTGTTAGCCTTCACAGAATTCTTAATAGTAACGTATGACTTGTTAGCACCAGGAACGTTACCCTTAATTAAAAGAACATTGTTATCAAGATCAACCTTAACAACTTCAAGGTGTTGCATAGTGACAGTCTTGCCACCCATACGACCTGGTAACTTCATTCCCTTGAAGACACGGTTAATGATTGGTCCTAATGAACCTGGACGACGGTGATAACGAGAACCGTGTGACATTGGTCCACGTGATTGGTTGTCCTTGTGAATGTTACCTTGGTAACCATGACCCTTTGTAACACCCGTAACGTCGACAGTTTCACCTTCATTGAAGACATCAGCCTTAACTTCGTCTCCAACCTTGATGTCATCCCCTAATTCAGCGTCACGGATTTCACCGATGAAGCGCTTAGGGGTCGTGTTTGCTTTTGCTGCATGACCTTGTTCAGGCTTGTTACTCAAGATTTCACGCTTGTCGTCAAAGCCAAGTTGAACGGCATTGTAACCATCGTTTTCAACGGTCTTAATTTGCATAACAACGTTTGGCGTTACATCAATAACAGTAACTGGTACCAATTCACCGTTGTCAGTAAAAACTTGAGTCATCCCAACCTTTTTACCTAAGATTCCTTTGGCCATGAGTACACCTCCTAAAATAATTTAATTTAAAAATATAATTACAACTTAATTTCGATATCAACACCACTTGGAAGATCGAGCTTCATAAGTGAATCAACAGTCTTTGGTGTTGGATCAACGATATCAATCAAACGCTTGTGAGTGCGCATTTCAAATTGTTCCCGAGACTTCTTAAACTTGTGTGGTGAACGGAGAACAGTGTAGATAGTCCGTTCAGTTGGCAACGGGATAGGACCTGAAATTTGAGCACCTGTACGCTTTGCAGTTTCAACAATCTTGTCTGCTGATTGATCAAGGATACGGTGTTCATAAGCCTTTAACCGAATACGAATCTTTTGTTTTGCCATTATATTCCCTCCTTCGTCAGATTTAAAATTTGACTAGCTCCGCGGAAATTACCGCCACATCCTGTGGCAAAGCGGCCGGGTGTGTCGCAACCTTCCGCATCATCGCTTCGCAGCTTAATTTCGTTTGGGGGTATACAAAATATACCTCTTGAACTCAAGCACCTATCCATAATACTAAAGAATGATTGTTATATCAACCTTTTTGAGAAATTAATTTCACTTTTTTCTTTACAAGTTGATTGCAGTCACGAAATTTTTCTGCAATATTTTTTAGTTTTTGTCGTGTTTGTACTAACAAATGCTAAAATATGATCATTGTACATTTATTTATCAAGGAGTTACTTATGGAGTTTTCGTTTAAGAAAAAAAACGTCACTAAACTATACCTCGAATACACAGTTCTATTTTTATTCCTTGCTTTATGTATTTTCGGGACATATTTAGTAACTGGTCATAGTATTATCTGGAGTAAGGATGCTTTAAATCAGCACCTTCCTCTTTTAGCCCAGTACCGTCAAGCAGTGGTTAATTTTCTTCATCACCCTGGAAAGCTTAATTTTTGGTCCTGGCAATTTGGATTAGGATCAGATACTTTCCAAGTCTTTTCCTATTATAATATTGGAGATATTTTTTCCTATTTGGCACTGCTCTTTCCTGCACGTGAAATCACCCGAGCTTACCAGTTCATTAGCATTATTCGGATGTACTGTGTTGGACTATCCTTCGTTTATTTTGCGCAGCATTTCAAATTTAAAAATACAACCATTCTCGCAGGAACAACTGCTTATCTAGTAAATTCTTTCCTATTATATGCTTGCGTTGCCCAACCATTTTTTACAACACCCTTTATTCTTTTTCCGTTAATTGTGGTTCAAATTGAACGAATTTTACAGGGTGGCTCTGCATGGCCATTAACTGGTGCTTTCACATGGATGCTCATTAGTAACTACTATCTGGCATTTATTCTCGGGATCGGTTCATTAATCTACCTTATTCTTCGTGTTACGACCAAGTACTTAAGGGTTCTTAATTATCTCCAAGTATTTATTAAGTTAGCCTTTGCTACCATTACAAGTCTGCTCTTATCAGCCGTTATGTGGATCCCGGAGCTGATTGCTGTTAGTCATTCAACTCGGCTTGGGGCACAATTTGCAAATGGCTTAAAGGTTTACCCGCTATACTACTACCTCTTCTTACCGAAACAGTTAATCAATGGTGATCAATGGTCCTTTATGTTTTGGAGTGCTTTGGGAATTGTTTCCATCGGTTTCATTGCCCTTGTCTATGTCTATATTCATGCTAAAAAGTACCCATTAATCACAATTAGCCTTGGTCTTGCCCTTATCATGCTCCTCATTCCTGCTGTTGGTGCAGCCTTTAACGGAATGATGGCTGCCTCGAATCGCTGGACCCTCTTAATCTACCTTCCCTTAGCAATGGCAATTTGCCTATTAGTTGAAAATGCTACCTCACTCTCTCACCACTCGCTAAAAATTATTTCTTCCGCAACGGGAATTTATGTAGTGGTTCTTCTCGTTACATTTCTCTTTGAAAGCGAAAATGATATCATTATCCCCCTCCTTTTTCTTATAACTTCACTACTCCTTCTCTGGTTGATTAACTTTCATCGTCTTAGCTATCCCCAGCTTTGGCTTTTTGGAATTATCGTTCTTAACGCAGGATTCAACGCAATCTACGCATCATTTCCGTTTAATGGGGATTTCAGTACTAAGATGCTTAACCGTGGACAATACCAGCAAATGATGGCAATGCGTTATGGAGGACTTGACAAAGATTTGACTCGTACCCCCACTTACCGGGTATCAACAATTAGCCAAAATCAAATCATTGATGTTCCAACTATTGATAACGATCTTACTTCTGGACTTCATAATATTGATTCATATTATTCACTGCAAAACCAATATTTAGGTGATTTCAGTACAAGCTTGCAAAATAACCAGTACCAAGCAAACGTCCCCCTTCGTCAAGTTGATGATCGGACGGTTCTTAATAACTTTTTAGGCGTTAAGTACTTATTTGTTCAGAGTGATGGTGAAAATGCTACTAAGATTCCTGCTGGTTATTTTCTGGATCAGTCATCTACACCCATTATTAATTACGATTCTGGCCAACCAAGCAATATCAAGGACAAAAAAGACTTTATTCCTACCCAGACAAACCGCTATAAATCAAATAATGCTTTCCCACTAATTTATTGGCAAGATAGCTACATTAGTCAGAAACGCTACCACAAGTTATCCCCTACCGAGAAAGAGCGAGCACTGGCAAGTGGGGTGGTAGTTAACCGCGAAAACGTCACTAAGGGAATGAAAGCCGCAAATCTTAATAACCACGTCTATAAGTTAAAGAGCAATTTAATATCAAACCGGTTGAATAAGGTTAATCCTCAAAACTTAAAGTATACGGATAGCGAAGAGAAATACCGAATTGAGCTTCCGCAATTAACCAACTCTACTTTTAGGCGAAAACTTCGTGGCTCTGAGCTTCACATTGAGTTTAGTCAAATTAAGTTCACCCCATTTTCAATGAAGGAGCAGCTCAAATATGAGCAGAAACACCTCCAACAGATGGCAACTAATCCTGGCAGTAGCGTTAATTATAAATATAATCAGTATCGTTATTGGCGCTATCATGTTCTTAACGGTTCACCTGATATTAGCTTTAAGATTAACGTCGGCAGCCGCTTTGGTACCGCAACAATTAATCAACCAAAGCAAAGTACCCTTTCATTCTTTAAGCAAGTTAAAAATTCAACGTTGAATATTGGCTACTATGCTGGTGGTCTTCCAGATCATCTTTCGTTTCAACCAACAAAACTTGGTACTTATCAATTAAAGTACCAGGTAGTTGCTGAAAAGCTTGATGATCATTACCAAAATCAGGTAGCCATCATTAAGAAGCATGGTTTGCAGAATATCAAGTTTGGTCGAAATCAAATTCAAGGTACAATTAGTACTAGCAGGAAGGGAATCCTTACCTCCTCAATCCCGTACTCAAGTGGTTGGCGGGCAACCGTAAACGGTAAAGCCGTTAAGACAGTTAGAACCAATCAAGCATTCCTAGGAATTCCGCTTTCGGCCGGTACACACCAGATAAAGTTCACTTATCAATTACCTGGCTTCCGTCCTGGCTTAATCGTAAGCATCGCTGGTTTAATCTGGACGCTAGTAGCTGCTTTAATCTCACTAATTATGTTTAACCGAAAAAATAACTAGAAAAGGGAGGGAGGGAGCCGTTAAGACAGTTAGAACCAATCAAGCATTCCTAGGAATTCCGCTTTCGGCCGGTACACACCAGATAAAGTTCACTTATCAATTACCTGGCTTCCGTCCTGGCTTAATCGTAAGCATCGCTGGTTTAATCTGGACGCTAGTAGCTGCTTTGATCTCACTAATTATGTTTAACCGAAAAAATAACTAGAAAAGGGAGGGAGGGAGATAATATGAAGTGACCTCCTTATTGTTAATGCAGGGATTTGAGCTCATAATTAATGTGTAAAGCAGAAACATTAATTGAGGTCGTACCCTAAAACAATAAGGAGGTCACTCTTATGTTTAGTGTAATTTATGTTGGGATGGATGTCCACCAAGACTCTTTTAGCCTATGCGCTTTAGCGGCTTCTAGTGGTGAAATTATTCGTGAAACCCGGTGTTCTGCCGAGGTTAAGAACATTGTTAAGTTTATCAAACATTTACCAGAAAACGAAAGTAATCAAGTTACTTTAGGCTACGAAGCTGGGATCTGGGGCTATTCGCTTCACAACCGGCTAGTAGAATTGGGATATGATTGCGTAATCTTGGCACCTTCGACGATGTACAGTAACGCCAAACATCAAATGGTCAAAAATGATCACCAAGATGCTCAGATGATTGCCCATAATCTAGCTTCCGGAACTTATAAGGCGGTTTATGTGCCTGATCAAGAAGATGATGAGGTCAAGGAATTCATTCGTTTGATTAAAGCTATGAAAAAGGAGCTTAAACAGACTAAGCAACGAATTCGTGCCTTTGTTTTGAGAAACGGTTTTCGTTTTGAAAGAACACCATGGACGGAAGTATATTTAGAATGGCTTTCACAATTACAATTGCCAAGAATAAAAAAGATGGTCTTGGACGAGTACCTGGTTCATTATCATGGGTTAACAGATAAGATTGAACGTTTAAGCAGACAGTTAGGAGACCTGTCACATCAAGAACGTTATCAAGAACCAATTGCTAAGCTCCGCTGTTTCAAGGGGATTGATACAGTAGCCGCAATGACCATTCATGTGGAGACTTCTGACTTCTGACTTTTCACGTTTCCCGAATGCTAGAGCTTATGCGGCCTATTTAGGACTAACTCCTAGCGAACATTCCAGTGGAAAGAATGTTTGTCTAGGCCGAATTACTAAGCAAGGTAATTCGACCATTCGCACTACCCTTGTCGAATCTGCACAAGGATTAGTGCGGGGAGACCCAAGCAAGAAGTCCAAGAAGCTCAAAGCTCGGCAGATTAATCAATCCGGAAGAGTTATTAGCTATGCCGATCGCGCTGTTAATCGTCTTCACAAACGCTATGAACGAATGCTTCATGCAGGCAAACCACGAAATGTGGCAATTATCGCCGTTGCTCGAGAACTAGCTTGCTTTATTTGGGGTATGGAAAATAATAAAATCGCGTAATTTAATTTCTTTTATTTAATACTTAGGTACTTAATTGTGCCTATAGAAAAGCTACAGAAAGCTTAACGGTCTAGCTATCTACGCTGTCTCGCTTTCTGGCATGATTTCAAGAACTATTGGCCATAGTTCTTGAAATCATGATCCACGGTGGGAGATTATATGAGCTTTTCGACGGACCATTAACCTGTTGGTATTCAATCCACGTATAACAGAGTGGTTAACTGTCGAGGGATTATATTTCTGTGGCTTTTCTATGGGTAAAAAATGACCAGAGCCAAATTTCTACTTGACAATGGTCACTTCATAACAGAGAGACAGAACTAGCTCGCTAGTTCGTTTTCGAACCCCCGTCGACGCGTAGCTAGTCTTTAGAAAGCACAAATAGGGATTCAGCGTTCGGATTTTCCGAGCACTGAATCCCATTTGTGTACTGCGTCGTTTGTATTTTATCTAGGTAATATAACTTATGTCACAACCCCTTTTGAGAATAAATTAAATTTTAGCCCGCTTTGGCATTATAAGGTTAAGAACAATTGCCGTAATTGCTGCCATTGCAACTGGTGAACCAAGAAGGTATTGAACCATTTGGGGTGCACCATGAACAATTTTTTGCGGAATTAACACTAAAGCAATCGTAATCACAATTGGCAATCCGATGATGTAGAGGTCACTTTCTCGGACCTTTAAGTTTCGGATAACATTTAACCCATTTAACATAATTGTCACAGTAATGATAGCGAAAACCCCACCAATTACTGGAGCCGGAATAGCTGCAAGAAAGGCTGAAAGCTTTGTACAGAATCCCAAGATAATGAACCATACCCCAGCGGCGACAAACACAATCTTACTGGCAACACCAGTGATTGAAATAATTCCGGCATTTGTAGAGTACCCTGTAACAGGTGTTGTCCCGGTAATCGTAGCAATTAAACAACTAAGGCCTTCACCAATAATTCCCCGGTTCCATTGCTTATCAGTAATTTCATGATTTGTTACGGCACCCATTGCAAACCAGGTCCCGGTAGTTTCGGTAGTTAAAATTGCATAAATAATAATGAAGGTAAAAATTGCAGTCATATCAAAGTGGATTCCCCAGTGAAAAATTGTTCGTTGAGGAAGACTAAACCATGGAGCTGCTGCAACGGATGAAGCATCAAAACGTCCCATTGAAGCACTAATTGCAGTTCCGACTAACAAGGCAATTACAATTGAACCAGTCTTAAATAACTTTTGAACCTTAGGGAAACGAATACTGATTGCTACACAAACAATTAAGATGGCAGCGGTAATTCCTGCCAATTCCATGTTTTGGTAAACATCACCTTTAGCCTCAAAGATATTATCGTTCAATGCTGAAGGAATTAGTGACAAACCAACGCAAGTAATAATTGTCCCACCAACAACAGCTGGAACTAAACGGTTAATAATTTTTTGGAAGAAGCCGCTTAGTCCAAGCAGGATTAACAAAATTGCACCGACAAGCAGTGCACCCATTAATGTTGACATCCCACCACCATGAAGGCCGCCACTAGCAAGAACAACCCCAGCAGCCGCAGTTAAGGGAACGAATGATGGTCCTTGAGAAACGGGCATTTTCATAAAGTAAGCCGTTTGTAAGATTGTACCAATCCCACAGGCTAAAAACGTTGCTTGGAGCAATCCCGTGGAATCAGCTGCCCCCATTGCCAATAGTCCACCAAGAATAATTGGCGGAACATAAACGTCCATTGCTAAAACGTGTTGTAAACCAAGTAATACTGCTTCTCCGGTTGGAACCTTTTCATCGGGTCCAATCAATAATTGTGCCTTTTCATCCATTAAGTTATCCTCCTACTCTCTTTCATAAACCCTTTTACCAGCAACATAAACACTTTGAATATCTTGTTGTTCGGTTTGATACATTAATCGCTGAAAAACATCAGCAATTGATAGTTTCATTAATGCCCGATGTCCATTGACAATCTGAAAGTCAGCTTGAAAGCCTGGAGCAATTTCCCCAACCTTTAGCTGAAGAGCTTTAGCCCCGCCAACAGTTGCCAAGTAAAATGCATTTGCCATTGTTATTCGTGAGTCTTTAACACCACGAGTCGCCATCGGTAGCGAACTATCAACCCCATCCGTAAGCATCTGTGAAGACTTAATTGCTTGCCGGATATTATGGTAAAGACTTGGCGAATAGCCCCCTGAAATATCGCTCCCTAAGCCAACGCTGTTTCCATAGGCTAACAATTTTCTAACCGCTAAAACCCCATTCCCAAAATAAACATTTGAAATTGGGCAATGAGCAATCGTGGTCCCTCTTTGGCGAAGGGTCGTTAAGTCATCACTAGTTAGCTGGGTTCCATGAGCCATTACTGATTTTTCCGTTAATAGGTGAAAATGATCCATTACAGCTGTATCATGAATGCCAAATCGCTTAATCGCGTATCCATGTTCCCAATTACTTTCACTTAAATGAGACTGAACCGGTAAATCATACTGTTTGGCAAGCTGACCAAGACCAGTTAATGCTTCGTCCGTACAGCTCGGTACAAACCGTGGTGTAATAACCGGGACCACTGTTGATGAAGTCTTCTTTGCTAGTTCAAATATCTCTTTAATAAATTGCTCCGTTGCATGAAGAGCACTTACTGACGATTGGTTGCGATAATAATCTGGTGTTTGTTCCGGATTATCCATGACAACTTGGCCAACAAACGCACGTAAGCCTTGTGTAACAGATTGACGTGCTAATTCTACATTAGCATCGTTATGAATCGTCCCAAACATCATTGCAGTAGTAGTACCGTGACTAAGCAATTGATGGACAAAATCTTGATAAACACGACGAGCATAGTGAGAATTGGCAAACTTAGCTTCTAACGGAAAAGTATAGTGATTCAACCAATCGGCCAACGGTAAGTCAAGTGCTAATCCTGCTTGAGGCCATTGTGGAGCATGGACATGAAGATCAATGAAACCTGGTAATAAGTATTGGTTAGGCTTTAACTCAATTAATCGCCCCGCTTGTCGAGCATCATTTAGTATTTGTGAATACTCAGCATCAACTGGCGACAATGTTCGTGTTATGGTTCCACTACGATCAATACAAATTAAATGATCTTCATGGGATTCTACTTCATTCACATTTTTAGATGTAAAGTAAGTTCCGTGAATAACGACGTTCTCCATCAAATTATTTCCTTTCAATAAATTTGTATCATTAGGTTAACACGAACTATTTTAAATGTAAATACTTAATAATTCGTTTTTATTCAAAGAATCATAACCACCCGTGAAACGGGTGGTTTGCTCTTCGGCTAAAAGCCGATAAGA
>ERZ773028.77-NODE-77-length-88145-cov-14.026303_pt1 | contig 88145 bp, 124 predicted proteins | sample MGYA00511123_ERZ773028 | MGnify/ENA primary metagenome ERZ773028 (study PRJEB29015, sample SAMEA2738134) | human oral metagenome | biome: human oral; feature: human-associated habitat; material: saliva | place: China | collected 2206 ... | reverse complement strand
TAAGGCACGGCTCTGCAAAAGCTTGATCGTCGGTTCAAATCCGTCTACCGCCTTAAAGTAGGATTCTTATCCTGATATAACCGTTCGAAAAGCCTGATTTTACGGGCTTTTTTTATTTTGCATTAGGATAAATCAGGATAAAAAAGAGAATATTTTTGGACAAATTTTGGACAAGATAATTCATTGAGAGTTCAAAAATTTTTTAAAAAAAGTTTGCAAAAATACTTGATTACTATTAAAAATAATAGTATAATAGTTACATAAGGTAAGGGGAGGTTACCTTAGATAAGAAACTCTGGAAAACATAGAAAGGAAAAAATGATGAAGCTCTCAGAACTAACGGAACTACTAAGTTCCCTAGGAATTGCCCTCACTGGTTTGGGTGCTAGCCTCAAAGGTCTAGCGGAACTGGTCAAGGCAACAAAAAAAGAACCTAAGAAAACAGCCCGACCAAGGAAGTTTAAATAAGGTTCAATTGTAGGATGGGGGCGAAAGCCCCCTACACCTACTTTGAGTATATCATATCAGGTAGAAAAAATGAAGTATTTTATCGTCTTTATTATTGTCTTTATTGTCTATCTTTGGATTTCCAAAGATAATTGAGAGGTTATCATGATTGAAGTATTATCAAAAGATGAGCTATTATCATTCATCAGTACACATTCCCGTTATCAAATTTCACAGGCCACGGGCATTTCAGAGCAAACTTTGGCTAACTATGTCAAGGGTAGAACGGACATTGGTGGAATGTCATATGATAAGGTTATTGCTATCACTGAATATTATAAGGGCTTCAAAGTGGAATAGTGGAAGTCCATTCAAACAGACATTTTCCAAAATGTCCATCATAACGGAAAAAACAGCCTAACAGAAATCAATCTGCTAGGCTGTTTTTGTACGCTATTCAATTAGACAGGTTTCTTGGTCAGCTGGTAGGTCACCCCATTGATTGAGATTTCCACACCTTCGATTGTGACTTCAATTTTATCTGGATCAGTTGATGACATGATGTTGGATGTGGCGTCAAACTTAGTCAAACTACCATTTTCCGCCTCGATAGCTTTTAAGCGGCTAGACGCTCCGACAATGTAGCTGTCAAATCCACTTGCAGCATAGTCATAGAGAGCACCGCCGATCTTAAACATGCCCTTGACGGATTCGCTGAAGGTCTTAGCCCCTGCAACCTTATAAGAGCCATCTTTGCGTAGCAAGTAAAACCAGTCAGTCAGGAAGTCATCCACACTGTTATAGTGCATGTAGTGACCGCCCTCGTTGCTTGGACGTGCTGAGCCTTGTGTGACTGTCACACCGCTTGGACGCTCGGACTTACCAGTCCAAGTCATCCCACCCCAATTGTTATCAGCCTTACCTACGGCAGAAGTGCCCCAAAGACCTTCATAGTGTAAGACAGTCAAGGCATAACTTGGAAGGATGTCATGCTTTTTACAGTTGCCCAGAATCTTATCCAGCACCGCTTTTTTTAAGATAGCACCATTGAAAGACAGGTCTCCGTCTTCTTTGATGTCTGTCGCTTTACCAGTTGCCCCAGTTTCGTCCTTTTCTGTGTCCGTGGTCGATTTTACCACTTCAACTTTTGAAGGCTCTGAGGGCTGTTTTTTGAGCTTTTCTGTCACTCGTTTTTGGACGGCTTCATAATCTGATCCAAGCGATTTTTTACGGTCTTCACCGTTGCCATGCTTGCCAGCGATGACTTCATCTGCCAGCTGGTCAATCGTCTTTTTAGCTGTCGTAGCTTTACCATTGACGACTGCCATGACAGCCTCATATTGATCGCCAAGAGCTGCCTTGCGTTGCTCACCATTGCCGTATTTACCAGCAAGGGTTTCCTGAACAAGTGTATCAAGATTTTTTCCGCTAGTGCTTGTTCCTGTTGATTGATTTGCCAAGCGGTAAACGTAGCAATACATCCAACCGCTAGCAGCAGCCGTCTGATTGTAATTGTTGACCGTGATACCATTATTAGCATAGTTGCAGTGAATGATATTGTCTGCGTCCACAAAGATACCAGTATGGCCACCAGCGCCACTAGACTGTCCACGTTGTCCCCAAATGAAGACATCTCCACGCTGGGCATCCCAGTCTTGATTTTCAGCAATCAAAACATAACCATTTTCGACAAGCCAATCATGCTCATACTCTGTATTGACTGCCCAACCAGCTGAGATAGCTCCAGCTGACATCAAGGCATAATAAACCGAACTTGAACAATCATAGCTGTTAGGGCCGTTGCGGTAGTCCATAGAATAGCTGACCTTGCCAGCTCGTTCCGTCATCCAGGCAATGGCAGTTTCAATATTGATCCCCATCTCATTCCCCTTTCCATGCTTGATTAGCTTGCTTAACTGCTGCCTCGATAAAACTATCAATCTGCGACTGTGTCAGATAGATATTGTATTGTTCCAAGCCTTTCACAACTGTTTCTTTGGCAAGTGCCAACTTCTGCTCACCGTGAATGTCCAGCTTGTCTGCTACCTGTTCAGTTGCATTCACTGCATTCTTAGCCAAAATTTCAGCAATCTCAACAGCCTTTTTGCCACCTTTGGCAATGAGGTATTTTTTGACTTCCTGAACGACAATACCAGCTAGAATTGTCAAAATACCCATAGCTGAGCTAACAATGATTTCTGTGATTTGATTCATATTATTTCTCCTTTTTTGAGTCTAATAGTCGATTCAATGTGTTCAATGTGTTATCAAAAATAGTCGTGTCGCCTTTCATTTTCCCGTAATTTTCGATAAGACTTTTAAAAGTAAATAGCACATATCCCAAATAAATAGAGTAGAGGAACGCTACCCCTGTCTTCTCTGGAAGTAATATGGACATTGGGATCAATACCAAAAGCAAGAACACTCCTGTAATTTTTCTTAAAAGTCCATTGATGCCAGCCTTAGACTGATACTCAATCTTAGGGTTAATAATCGCTGCAAAAGTCCCTGTGACAAAATCAATTATTTCCATGATGACAATTAAACCAAGCAAAAAGAGGACGAGCCCATCCTCCGTTTGCACCATATTCCTAAAAAAATCAAACAAACCTACTTTCATCCTTTCTCCTATCCTTCAGAAGCTTTTACTGGCTCTGTCCAGTCAGGGTTGCCAGCCTCATCAAATTTCATGATATAAAACTCTTCATTAAAGAGGTCAGCCACGTTGATTGTAGTAGTTGTTCCGCCCCATTGGTTAAATGCCCAGACAGTTTCAACGTCCTTGAATTGACGGAGGCCATTGACAATGACAGGGCGCTTCTGAACATCACGGTACATGTAAAAGTCATTGACAGCATTCTTGCAACGGATAAACTCACCATTATCCTTCATGTATTTGAGGGCAGTTGCCAAATCAAAAGGTTCTGTGATGTTTTTAAGATCGAGTAAAGTATTTTCTGTTGTTGTAGCCATGTTATTCTCCTTCTTCTTTAGCTGGTGTAGTTTGCTCATCAAGCAGAGCTTCCAGCTCAGTCACTCGTGCTTGAAGTTCAGCGTTTTGCTGAGTCAGGTCAGTTTTCACCTGCTCAGCCTCAGTCAACTGGATAGCCAGCAAGTTCTTAGTGGTTGACTCATTGGCCATCTGGGCTGTGAGTTCATTGACGGTCAAGCGTAGCGCTTGATTGAGTTGTTGTTCTTGGTTCATTTTTTCCTCCTAAACTTTTGCAGGCATAGTGTAGTTATAGCCTCTTTCAGTCGTTTTGTTACTATGTAGCAGTTGGATATTATCGATGATGAGGTTAATGGTCTCTCTCATACTTGAGTATGTAGAAGCATTTTTCCACAACCAAACATCACCAACCTTGACCCTTGAAGAAGTGCGGTGGTTAGAATTGTGAGCATCAATCTCTAGCTTGTTTGGCAAAGTGACAACGTCCCAACCGTCAGCTGAGTCATAAGCAGAGCTAGCAAGTCTGACAGTGTCGCCAACAACATCAATCATGTCAATATTTGAACTGTTCCATGCACGGATTCCAACGAAGCCACCATCATTGGTTGATTCTGTGCCATAACGGTTAGAACCAATGACAGTAACCCCAGCATTTCCTTTACCTGTGACAGTGCCAGTTCCGAACTTAACGAATTGAGTAGGATAGCCACTCAAAATCCGTTTTAGTGCAGCATTGTCAGTGTAGTAGAGGACTTGCCCAGCGTTCATGTTGATTTCCATGGCATTATTCAAGGCTTTAAGGACACCGCCTAAAATCTGACTAGCAGACAAGGCCACAGATTGAACCTGAGTGATGAAGGCAGTCTTGGCAAAGAGTTGCTTCAAGTAAGCATCGTTGGCCATGAGATTATTGAAGAAAGCCTGGTCAAACTTGATTTGACCACCAGTAATAGCCTGAGCACCAATGATAGTAGCGTCCAACTTGCCAAATGTACCATCTGAAACAAATAGCGTATTAAACTTCCCATCGATCGCCTGAATCTCATCGGCCAAGGTCTTACCTTTCAAGCGGATTTTAGCAGCTTCAAGTAAGAACTGAGCGCTTGACAAGTTAGCCTGTGACAAAATATCACCAGCACTATTAAGCGTTTTGAAAGCCCAAGACCCAGCAAGGGTTTCAACTTGTGTCTGAGTCGCAAAATCTAAGCTAGATGGTTTGTATGCTGTGGCTACCAGCCCCTTTTCAAATTGAATTTCAAGTCCTGTCATGTCATCAATTGTGTAACTACCATAACTAATGACAACATAGCCATCGAAATTAGTAAAACTTAGCAGTTTGTACTCATCAGCTCCAATATTAGATGAAGTGTAACTACCTGAAATGTAAGATTTATCAGCCGTGTATTTTGTGATACCTATCCATTTTATAACTGTAGATTTATTCCAAATTTGGAGTTGATAAGTGCTATCTGATGTCAATCTCAAAAAATCCGAATGAGAATAGTTAGTTCCAGCCACTGAAGAACCGTTTCTATCTATCCAAAACCCTTTTGTTGATTTTGCAAACGAAAACAGATTGTCAGATTTATCAAGCGCAGCTACTTTTGTTACTAGCCCTTTAGCTGTCTCGATAGCTTGGTAAATATCACCACCAGTCTTAATTGATCTCTCAAATTTATCAGCAGTCTGGATAGCTTGCGCTAGACTCTTGCCGTCACCGATTAACTGCTTATGATTATCAACAGTTTCTTCCAAGGTATTAAATTTTGTTTCTGTGATTAAATCTTCAGGAGCTGGTGTCCAGTCTGTGGCAATAATGCCCTTTTCCAACTTGGCTTTAAAATTGGGATGCTCTTCCAAAATATCTGTACTAAATGAAAAAATGATATATTTAGCAGATGCTGGTGGAGTTAGCACACGCTTAAAATAATGTTGTTTGCCAAAATAGCCAGAACCATAACTGTTGACGACTAATTGCTTATTAACATCTAAAAAGTGATAGCTAATCCAAGATCTATCATTGATATTATCTGTCCAAGTCTGCAACAAATACTTAATGTTTGCATCTATCGCGATAGGTTGACCATAGGCATAGCCACTAGATTTAACATCATGTAGCGTCGTAGCACCTTTGTAGTACCCTACAACAGCACCCGTCAAAGCAAATAGATTAGTAGTACCAATTTCAGTCGGTATCAACCCTTTTGTTTCTGTGATAGAGCGCTCAAAGCTATCCGATGTTTCTTTGACCAGGTTTTGGACAGTTGTTGTCATTGCATAAGGTTGCAAGGCACTATCAGTAATATAGCCCCTGCCAGTGATATTACTATCCACCTGTGCCTTTGTCTGATATCCCTTACTCGCAATAGCTGACTCGACCTGTGTAGAAGTCAACCGTTGCTCAATTAAGCCTGCTTGTTGGCTAATAATGGTCTCAGCGCTGGTCAGACGCTCGTTAGCAGCATTAAAATCAGTCTGGGAAACCTTTGTCTTAACGGCCTCTGAAGTCACTTGCAAATCAGCTTTTGCTTGACTGACAGATTGAGCGTTTAACTGAGCCTGACTCAAGGCAGCCGCAGCCGTTGATTTTACGCCATCTACATAGGTCTTCTCAGCCTTCAAAGCAATAGCAGATTGGTTTTGACTGATAGAGGTTGCCTGGCTATCAACTGTTTTTTTAAGGTTGTCAAAAGTTATCTGAGAGACCTTGCTAGATACATCATTGATCAATTGCCTGATGTTTGTCTCAGCAGTCGTAACTTTTCCTTGCGTTTCAGTCAGTCTGGTTGAAAGTTGTTCTTGACCTTCAGCGGTTTGAGTGATAAGAGTCCTAGTCTCAGACAATTCCTGCTGCAAATCTTCAGAAGCTAGCGACCAGTCCGTGGCAACAGTACCTTTTTCAAGCTTTATTTTTAGATTTGGGTCATCTCCAAAAACATCGTCACTAAAACTAAATTGAATGTATCTAGCATTAGCGTGAGTAACTATACCTCGTCTATAATACCTTTGAATTCTTGCTGGATAAATCGTGACATAGGTATTAGGTATTTGGATACCATTCTCATCCAGTTGGCTATATCCCAACCAACTGAAATCATTTACGATATTACTCCAAAATTGTAACGTGTAAGACGATTGACTATCAATCATGATTTTCTGGCCATAAGCATATCTGAGACTTTTCACATCTTGATGCAGATTGCTTTTATAAACGCCCTTTGTACTCCCTGATAGCAGAAAAAGATTACTAGCCCCAATTTTTGTCGGTATACGCGCTACCGTCTCGCTAATCTCAGTCGTTATCCGATTGCCTAACTGACTGATTGAAGTTTCAGCTGTTAAAATTCTCTGCTTGGCCTGGTCAAATTCGCTTGTCTTGACACGACTGGCAATTTCTCCAGCCTGTACTTGCAAGGCGGATTCAGTGGATGAAATACGGCCTGTCAGAGCTTCAACAGTTGCCCTTGTGGCTAGAAGTTTGATAGCTTCCTTGGTTTGGTTCAAGTCAGTTGAAACACCAGAAATCTGACCATTTAAGAGGCTCTTGGCTGTCTCAACCAGCTTGTTAGCCTCAGCGATGGCTTGGCTCTTAGCGGTGGCTAACTTGGTTTCTGTGGCTTGTCTTTCAACTGTGTCCAGTCTGGAAGCCTCACTGATGGCTTCATTTTTATACTGTGAGGCCTTAGCAAGAGCACTAGCAGCATCAATCTTAGCCTGATTACCAATATTCTTGGCATCCGTGGCTAGATTAGTGTTAGCCTGAGCCTTGGCCAAGATGTCAGCTATCTTCTGGTCTTGGCTTTTCTTAGTTGCTTGGTACTCTTTGCCAAAGGCGTCAAATTCCTGTGTAATTTTAGTCTTGAGCTTGTCAGCATATTCTTCAGCCTTGGCCTTGGCTTGTTCAATATCGTCATAAATTTTCTCAGTACGCTTATTAAACTCCGCATCAAAGGCTGCATCAGCATTCTTTAATGCACGTTCGATAGCCACATCTTGAGCTGTTGTGCTTGCTCCAATGATTGCATCAGCAGCATTTGACAAGCCGCTGGACATACCAGAGCCACCAACTCCTGGCTTATCGTCAAAGGTTATGGAGATGTACTCTTCTGTCAGAGCGTTAAACTCATAGGCAATGGCTTTCTTATAGAGGTCGGCACTGTGCTTTCTACTCTTGAGATTGACTGTATCGCCAAGATGGACAACCTGACCATCAAGCTCATAGGCCTCAATTTTGATTGCATCAGATACCTTGTCAATGCCATCATTCTTAAACTTGGCCTCTGCCCATTTTCTCAGCTCGTCGATAGTTTTGGCATTGTTGTTCTCATATTCTTTTTCGTTTATATAAGGATATGAGTTGATGAGCGGACTATCAACGGTCACTCTGAGAGTCACTTCATCCTCAGCACCTTCTGGTTTAAATGTTGACCTTGCGTGGATTCTAGTGACTACATTTTGAGAGTTCTTGGTTCGCTGATAGGACTTGAGGTTTTTGTGTGTCGTGATGATAACCCCACGATCAGCTCCACGGCTGCGCTTGATGGATAGGGCAAAGTTATCACGGACAAGCTCTCCTTCCCACGTCCCCACGATGGAGTGTTTACCATCCATCAAGACTGAGTAGAGGGTTTCAGCTTCAGTAGTATTAAACGTCCTACTGTCCATGATGTCACTGGTAAAGCTAAAATCTCCAATACCAGATTTGGTATTCTGCACCATTTGAGATAGAGCCATGGCACAGTTTTGACCCACCACACTGACAGGCTTCACAGACCGCTGCATAACATCATCTGAGATATGATAGGCGGTAATGTCCAGACTATCATCATTCTCAATCGGTTTCTTAATGCGGAACAGTTGGGGTCCTAGCACTGGGGTTGGTGCCTTTATCAGCATATCTTCCTTGATGAGCTGATAGATACCGCTGTCAGTGATTGGGTAACGGACAGTAAGGACAAAATCACCGTTGATTTCTTCTTTGACAATGGCAGAGCTGGCCTCATGCAGTGGAATCCCATTCCATTTGACCGTTCTTACGTTTGCATCAAGTAAAAAAAGCAACTATGCCCACCCCCAAACTGTTTCAAATTTTAAATACTGGATGCCAGAGCCTAAAACAACACCAACATTCTGTCCCTTAGCGGTATCAACTGTGATGAAATCACCAGCCCACTTAATGAGCTTGCCACTAGCCGTTTTAAAGCTAGGATTGTCAGGATCATTGACCATCACAAGCGATTCTGTGAGTTTTTCAAGTTTAATCACTTGGTTGCCTATCGTAAACGATGTCTCGGAGGCGCTCTGACCAACTACTGTGATCTTAGGAAAAGCAAGAGCTGATCCCTGTACCCTCAAAACACCATTCCCAGTCAATGTCTGGGTGTCAGTGATTTTAAAAAACTTAGTAGGGTGGCAGGTAAAGGTAACATCAACCACCCAGGCACCAAATTCATCTTTTCCGATTTCAAAAGCGCTGACCTTGTAGCACCAAAGTTTAATTGTCTGTTCCTGCTCATTTTCTAGCCAGAATTTCTCACGGTTCAAGAGAGCAGAAAAACGGTAGATTTCTTCATCGCTCGGCTCAATTAGACTGATACGATAGGGCTTTTCTATCAGAGAGCGGTGTTTGTTGGATTGAACAATTGCACCACTGATACCGTCATGTTCTAACAAGGTTGTTTTAGACGCTGAAACCATAACACGAGGTCTGGTTTCAATTAAAATATCGCAAGAAAAAGACGATGTTCTCACACCGTCAATAATAAGCTCATTTAAAACTGTCATGCCAGACCTCCTCTCAAGTTTGATTTACGTTGCAACTCTTCAGCAATGCGATTACCAACTAGATCAGCTAACTTCCCTAAATCAGCTTCTTCCCTAACTGTCACACCAGAAAAGTTGACGTTGATATTGTTGTCAGTATTCATTGTGTTAGCAATACTTTGGCCGATAGCTCCAAGGGTTGACTTATTGAGTGGTAAAATAGCTTCTGCGCCAGCTTCTCCACCGACCATAGCACGCCCACCATTCATGCCAAATAGTGTAGGCTTGGTCATAATCCCACCTTTGGCATACCAGTCAATACCAATACTTGGCAAGCCACCTTTTAGCCAATCCAGAGGGTTAGCAGAACCACTAACACGGAAGTGTGGAAGTGGGATGTGTGGCCATCTGATTTGAAAATTGAACAATCCTTTGATGGCATTGATACCATTCGATACAGCATTTTTAGCCCCATCAATTGCCCCTGAAATGGCATCTTTTATACCATTCCATATGCTCGATGCAGTGTTTTTGATGCCATTCAAGATATTGCTAAATGTTCCTGAGATACCATTCCAAGCATTTGAAATGTATTGACCTATTGCTGACATAATAGTCGAAACAATTGACTGTATGCCGCTAAAGACACTTGAAGTCGTTTGCTTAATTGTTTCCCAAGCTCCTGACCAATCACCTGTAATGAGTTGCATAACCGTTTTGATGATACCAAGCACCAAATTGATTGCCGTCTCAACTGTTGTCTTGATGACTTCCCATACAGTAGTTATGATTAGTTGGATGTTCTCCCATACAGATTGCAGATAGGGTTGTAAAACTCCCATCACGGTTGTTATAACTGCTGAGATGGCATTCCACACCGTTTCTATAGTCTGTTTGATAAGAGCTTGATTTTCAGTAAACCAAGTGGATACCGTCCCCCAGATTGACATGATAAAATCTGAAATGCTTTGAAACACTCCTTGAATAAAAGGAGCGACAGTTTCCCAAACTCCTTTAAACCAATCTGAGATAGTCCCCCAATTTGTTATAGCCAAAACGATTGCCGTAATAGCAGCAATAGCACCAGCTATTGCTGCTACCACAATTCCAATAGGCGCACCTATCGTCCCTATGGCTATAACAAGAGGAGCAATAGCTCCTACTAGTAACATGACAGCTGCTGTGACAATTCCAAAAATAACAATGGCTTGCTGAATGCTTCCGTCAAGACTAGTAAACCAATTAACAGTAGCTTTAAGCATACCCATAAGTGGTTCTAAAGCTGGAATCAGCGTTTCTAAGAGTTTGCCACCGATCTCTGCCAATCCTTGTTTAGCCTGGTTTGAATATTGTGTGAGTTTATCAATTGGGTCTAATGTTGATTCAAAGGTTGATGAAACAACACCAGATGCATCTTCCGCAGTTCCTGCCAAGTTTTCTAAAGAGAAAGCCCCACGTTTGATTGCATCGACCATCCGTGGTGCAGCCTTACTACCAAAAACATCCGAAGCGATTGTCAGTGCCTCTGTCTCGTTGGCACTATTCTTAATCTGTTCAGCCGTTTCAGCGAATCCTTGTTGTAACGATTTGCCATCTTTGGCATAATTCACAGCGGCTTTTGATAAAGATGACAAAGCAGCTGATGAATCAACACCAGCTTTCTCAAAAGCACCCATCAAAGCAACTCCCTCATCAAATGAGAGACCAAGTGCTTTGATTTGAGGAGCACCAGAAACTGCCTTATCCAATAGCTCTTGAACCCCTACACCTGTTGTTTGACTTGTGTAAGTAACAGTATCTAATACAGAGGTTAGGTCGGTTGCTTCTAATCCAAAAGCGGAAATCGCTTGTTTTGCTGAGATTGCAGATGACGTTACATCCGTATTGTTAATCTCTGAAAATTTTATCAAGTCAGCAGAGCTAGCTTTAAGTTGCTCACCTGTTAGACCAAATTGCGTATTGAGTTCCCCAACGGCTTCGCCAGCGGTTTGAAAACTTGTAGGCATCTCAGTCGCTAATGAACTTGCTGTAGATTGGAGTTCTTCTAATGCTTTTCCGCTAGCTCCTGTCTTAGTTGTAATGGTGTCCATTGCCTCATCTATTTCAGTCCAGGCATCTACACTAGCTCTACCAGCATCTACCATCTTTTGACCTAGTGCACCAGCTTTTTCAGCAGCCTCCATCATGACATCTGCTTTCAAGTAGCCAGTCGCTTCGCTAATGCTATTACCAGCTGTCTTACTAGAGTCACCTAGATTGTCCATAGCTCGGTCAATTTTCATCACTTCAACTTCAGCTTGGCCAATCTCATTTTGGAGTTGTTTCCATTCAGTAGTTCCAATATTCTCATCGCCAAGTGCCGCTTGTTTTCGTTTCAGTTCTTGGACTTTGTCTCCTGCTAGCTCTGATTGTTGAGCTAGTAGCTTCATCTTTTGTTCTGCAAGTTCAACATTGTCTGGATCAAGCGCTAGTTTTTGATTGACAATATCAAGTTCTTTGGCGACATCATCTAGCTGTTTATTGAGGTTGTAGATTGATTTGGCATCACCTACTTCATCAATGTGGCCTTTAGTTGCAGAAATAGCTTTATTGACAGATTGCATCTGTCCTTCGACTTTAGCAATTTCAAGTTGAAGTTTGTTCCACTGAGCTGAACCAACTTCGGATTGACCTAAATTTTGTTGCTGTTTTTTTAACTCCGCAAGCTTCATAGCTCCGACACGAGCTTGTTCTTGCAAGTTTAGCAACTTCCTGTTGAGTAATTCGACATTATCAGGATCCATCTTTAACTGACGATTTATATTCGTAAAGTCTTTTTTTAGGCTCGACAAGGCGCCATTCATACCTTTGACAGATCTGTCAAATTCAACCGTGTCAGCACCAAATTTAACATACAAACCTTCAAATGTTTCTGCCATTTATTTCCTCCTTCCTACTTTAATCTCCCATAACACTGAGTAGTTCAGCGTTCGATAATTTTTTTTTCTCTTCTTTGTCAGCGGACATCTGAGCAAACAAGCTCATTAAATAATTAAAATGTTGCTGTTCTGCCCAAAAAACATCTATCCTAAATTCAAAGATAAGACGGTAGATTTTTTCAGAGGTAATTACTTCTGTTGGGGCTTTTTTCGATCTTGAGGCACCGTTCCTCTAAATTTGTTTAATTCAACAATCAATTCAGTGAAAAACTGAACATTTAGTAAATCACCAAACCATGGCGCCAGCTCAGCATTTTCTGCTGTCATTTGATTTTGCGCCAAGCGACCATTTTCAACTTCTCCATACAGACATGGAATGGCATGAATCATAAAGTCCATGAAGTCAGGTTGAAGCAGTAGCGGAATGAGTTTGATTTGGTCTTCTTCAGATAGGTCATCACTAGTCTTTAAGCCAATTTCAAGCAAAGCATTGACATAAGCATCAACTGCTTTTTTATTGTCATCAAAAAAGTTGCGACCTGTTCTCTCCGTGTATAATTTGAAAGCTGGTAGAGAATACAGAAAGCGTACTTTTTCAGTACGCTCGACTTCTTCTCCGTAGCTATCAAATGTAATAAAAGATAGCTCTTTAGTAATCATGTTATCCTCCTGGAACTACGCTAGTTGACTGACCAAGTGCCTCATTGATAAAGTCAATAAGTTTTGTAGGTGATGACTTGGCAAAAAGTTTTTCAAATTTAGTACGAACGGCACCTTCTGCATTGTCGCGCCAAACGATTTCAGAGACAGGTTTCTTCTCAGAATCAAGAATGAAGTTGTTAGGTGAAGCAGTACATGGAATTTCAATATTTTTCGGAGTAACAGAACTTTCATCAGTAGCAGTTCCTGCTTTAGGAGCTGATGCCTTGACGTTAGTCCAGATATGAAATTCTTCAACCTCGCCGCCAAATTCATCTGTGACAGTTTCTGCATATCCCCAAACAAAGTTTGCATTGATACCAGTATCAATCAAAGCTGGTGGTGTTGCTGTTGTCAATTTTTTTCCTAAGTGATCAACCATAAACTGTTTTGGGATTTGATAGGTCGTAATTGAACCCTCTGTTGATTTCTTACCTTGCAAACGGACATGCTCAACATTATCAGCGTAGTAAGCGTTAGATTCTTGAGAAGTTTCAAACGACGTGCTAATCATACCAGTAAATGGATAGGGTGTTTGAAGGTTAAGCTCCCCCTTACTATTCTTAGCGATTTTAGAAAAGAAACCCGTGGCATTACCATGAGTAACTTCCCGTGTATCATATTGATAAGTCATTGCTGACTCCTTTCTTATTGTGGTTTAATCTTAATAGATTTCAGTTCATTGAGGTATTTCTCTTTATTTTTTAGATAGGCTGGTCTAATATGCTCTTTAGGTGCAACAAAACCACCATTCTTTGTAGCGTGACCGTTTTCCAATAAATGTGTCAAGCTCTTTTCTTTACCTGCATTATGCACAATAGCTGTATCATCTACCATATCATGCGTCCAACCTTGCTCATACACACCATTTCGCTGTGGACTACCATCTCTGATATCATTTGTGGTACTCTGAGCAGCCTTAGCTATCGCACTTAGTACATCATTTTTGATATTCACTTTTAACGGTCTCATCGTGACGCTACCACTTCCCACTTGTCAACACCTCAAATCTAAAAGTAGTTAACAAATAGTCTGTATCTGGTTGCTTGAGATTGATTTGATTTGGTTCACACATAAAATTAGACAGCATCAAGTCTTCGATGCTGTCCAGTTTCTTTTTATGATAATGACTAACCTGTACAGTGACTTTCCGCATGTGCACCTTGTCATCAGCAAAGAGTGTACCGCTTGGAATCAAACGATAATATAAGATGACATTGTCAGGTGAACTACGCTCCTCACGTTCCGCATAGAAAACTTCCGCTTGAACACTATTGGTCTCTAGGATTTTTTGGATGTCTTGTCGTGTAAAAAATTTTCTGGCCATTACTTCAACTCTCCGAGTTCAATCACGGTAAAATGCCCCTCATCTGATTCTGTGCCTATGTTGACCTTGTATGCTTTGCCTTTGTAAATCACATAATCAAGCTTATCAGTCACATAGTTAGAACGGATGATGAATCTTGCTGTCAGCACTTGACCATCAGCAAGAGCCTTATCAAGTCGGCGCTGATAGATTTTCTCTTTCTCAGCTTTGACCTTCTTTTCAACGATTTGATTTTCAAAAACACCCTTTTCAACTTCAACACGCTCATTGTAACAAAGAATAATAGCTACTCTAGATGACTTCATGTCTTACCAGCATAGACAGCCTTGAGCTGATACAAGATGTTTGTTAGCTCACTGTCTATCCATTCCATTGTAGTCTTTGAACCAGTCATCAGCGACTTGTCAAAGCGTTGCACACATCGGAGATGGAGCCAGTCAAGAATATTTTCCTGGTCTTCCTCCTCAATGTCAGCCCATGTTTCCAGTTTAGTGTCAGTTGCGACTTTGCTAACTGGAATGCCATTCCTTTGTAAATAAGAGATACCACTATTGATATAACGTAGAAGCTGATCGTCAAAAATGTCCTCTTCAACGTCAACCTCTACCATTTCTTTGATTGTCTCAAGGATTGTCATAGACTCCCCTTTCTAGTAGTTAACCTGCTGAGTTAGTGAATTTAACAGCTGACTTGTATTTAGACAAGCGACCACCCATCACACTAGCAAGCTCGATGTGACGACGGTTAACTGTAACATCGTAATCTTCAAACTTGTCAGCGGCTACATCATCACCGACTAATTTGTAAGCTTTGTCTGCCACTGCAATAATTGGATTTGTCGCACTATCCATCCAATCATAGACATAGACTTGGAATCCTGAAATGATGTTGCCAGTCGTTGAGATTGGTGCAAATGGTAGTGGATCAAGATAGCGACCTTCTGAGTCTTTCGCAGTTTTAAGCTTGCGGGCAATTGCTTTTGAAGTAATCAAGATAGGCATGGATGTGTCAGCCATTTTATCGATACCAGCCACAAGCGCTTCAAGAGCTGTTTGGGTCAAAGAAGCAGCTTTTAAATCAATTTCTTGAGTATCGAACAATTCAGCAGTAGCTTCTTCAGCGATGGATTTGATTTCAGTGATTTTGTCGTCATCATTTGATGACTTACCATCGCCAATAACGATGGCACGTTCAACAGCACGGATGAAACCTTGTGCAAGTTCTTTCATGACATAGTCAAAGTAAGCTCCAGTAGTGTCTTTTTTCAAATCGGCATATTCAAAAGCGTATTTGATATAGACAGTAGCTGTGTTGATAGTAAAGTCTGTGAAAGTGAACTCTTCGTCTTTTTTAGTCTTCCCAGCTTTTTGACCTTTAGCCGCAGATACCTGAGACTGTAGAGAAACACGAACAGCATAGCGTGGGTCTTTTGAGACATGATTTAGGATGCCATCATAATTGACAAATGCATCTTCAATGGCAATGAGTACTGGCTCAGGTAGAATTTTATCAAGACCAGTCACTCCTTTTTCAACAAGGTTAGCTTCCCAAGCCTTACGAGCGCCATTAGAGCTTCCTTCGTTATCCATCAAGATACGAACAAAGTCAAGCGCAGCAGCTTTTGTTTTCAAATAATCCATAGTTGATTTACCTTTCTGTTTCGACTTGATGACGTGAGCAGCCTTTCTGAGTTCTTCTTCAGTCTCTTCAATGTCTGCATCCAATCTGTCAATCGTTTCTTTGAGGGTATTGGCTTGAGTGACCAAGGCCTCTGCATCAGTTTTCAGCTGTTCAAGGACATCATCCTCAATGTTTGCTTCTTTCAATTTAGCTTTGATAGTCGCCTTTTTTAATTTAACTTCTGATAGCTCATCAGCAGCTTTTTGACGAGCTTCCAAAAGTTCAACAAGTGATTTTTCCATTATCTATTCCTCCTAGATTTGTGCAAGTTTACTCATGATTGCTTGCTTCATGTTTGCCTGAGCAATACGCTTATCAACTACCGACATGTCAAAAGCTTTGACGTTATCAACAGTAGCTTGAGGGTTAGCTGGCACGGTTACTACAGAAATTTCAAAGATTTCAACTTCCTTGAAAATCCATCCACCATAAGGCTCTTTGGCATCCACAGGCTCAAAATCGTTGACAAAGAAGCCAATGCTTAGGCTGTCCAGCGCTCCCATTTTCATGAGGTCATAAGCTTTCTTGGCTTCAGGATCGTTGAGGTTGAATGTCGAACGAGTCCGCAAGCCTTTTTCGTCCACAGACAATTCATGCTTACCAATAACACGATTTCGGTCATGGTTGAGACACATAGGGACAACAGCCTTGGTTTTTAGCGTTTTATCAAAACAGCCCTTAGCCATTATGTCCCCATCTCTATCAGTATTGTCATAGGTTGAAGCATAAGCTTCAAAATGAAAGTCAGCTGATTCTTCCTCAACTGACTTGACGACAAAGGTTTTTAGTTTTTCCATCTCCTACCTCCTTTCGTTGATGATCTGCCATCCACCCACCCTGTTTGTTAGTCAGTTGGCTCACTGCCAATCTGCACAGCGTTCAAGTTGGTTTCAAAAACTTCCCCACCTTCATAGCCAGGCAAGCCAAGATAGGTTTCACGAAACTCATTGGAGTTCATCAAGCCAGCATACTTAGACTTGAAGCCACCTTCAACCAAATCCTTGAATGAAATCATATCAGCCATATCAAAGAACACTAGCAATTTATTGCCCTGAGTCCTTGCAGTCTTCGTGAAGTATTTCCTGTTAATTTCTTCTGAAAAGACACGCTGATAGAGTTTCATCACACTAGAATAGTAAGCCCTGTACTGCTGTTCAGAGTAGTTACAGGTAAAGAGGTCTTCGTTGATACCATGGGCGTTATAAAGTTGGGATTTCAAAAACTCTAGCTCCTCTTTAGAAGCCGTTGAGTAGTCTCTATTTAGTTCCTCAAATTCTTCTCCCTGCTCAAGATAACCAATGCCACCCTTATGCGCAGTGCTCAAAATAGATTCAACACGTTCTTCCGCTAGTTTCCTCAACTGATTATCCGCTGCCTTGGTTGGAAGTTTCAAGAAACCTCTTAGACTCTGGTTGCCTTCACTCAACTTCTCAGACAAAGCATTCAAGTTGATGTCAATCAATTCTGTAATCTGATTAAGTTGAGCAGTCACATTGAGCTTTGGATTTTCAAAGACCCACACATCAGTCAAAGGCAATTCCACGGAAACATCATCAAGCATAAGTTCCACACTTTCAGATGTCCAAGTAACTGTCTTCTTAGCAAGCCAAATTTCAATCAAACGTCCCTTTTCCCAACGGGGAATAACGACAGCAACACCATCACGCAGCATAGCCCTCGTGACGTTTGACCAAAAAACAATAGGGATTTCCATAGGATTAGGAGAAACTGTCAAGACGTTTGCTAAGTCGCTGTTCTCGTACCATTCCATCTTGTCCACACCACCCTGATTACGAGTAATCTTGACATGCTTGAATCTCATCTGAGCAGTGTCAGTTGAAATCTTGTTGTAGATGTTGTCCAAGTAGATAGAATTTCTCCGCCAATAGGAGATGTTACGCTGTAGGTGAGTTCTTGTGGATTTCCGATTATTTGGACGAAAAATCCTAGCAAAGACCTCCCTCAAATTATTTAAGTATCTATTCATTTTTCACCTCAATCAAAGTAGTAACTCAAGTCCTCCTTGAAATTTTCGTAGCAGATAAAGGCATCAAGTTGACTAGCAAAAACGTCAATCTTCTCTTTCGCCTTTTCCTTGTTTGGAAAGACATTGTTGTTTGCGTCAATCTTAACACGCACATTTGCATGGTTCCAAGTGGCCACAGGATCATTAAAGATGATTTTCCCCATCTTTGCTTTTTCTTTATAGACCTTGAGGGGATTTGACAAACTTTTAACCGTCTGTGGGATGTCGTGACAGATATCCCCATAGTAGTCATTAAACAAGCGGATAAGCTCTTTAGCATTCCATCTGTCATAACCAACTGCCACGGGTAAAATCCTGTTATCACTCATAAACCGTCTAAGCTCATCGAAGATATAAGCCTGGTCATTGTAATCCAACTCATGAACATGCAACTCTCCGCTTAGCTCCCACTCAGCGTATTTGTCTCTCAGTTCTTTTGGAAGCCCCTCAATCGTATGCCGTGGCATGAATTTCTTATTGAGGTATTGCCGTTCTTCCCCACTCACAACCATGAAGGAGATTGAACAGATATCATTGACATCTGATAAGTCAACACCAAGCACACAACGAGCGCTGCGCTCATCATCACCGACGAAAAGACTCATATCAAACTTGTCTGACCAGCCTTGACACTCTTCATTGCTGAAGTAAGCTAGATAGTTATTGACTGGAAGATTGAAAGTCTTGGCCATCAACTCAGCTTGTTTGGCTGGGTCATTCTTACTCATCTCAATATCAAGTATGATGGCTTCTTTCTCAGTCGTGATACCAAGTAGAGGCATAGCCTTCTGCCAGACATCAGGGTTATGGATTTCAGCCACATCATCTAGCTTATAGATCCATGGCATGACTGAATCATTTTCAACCTTGCCATCTAAAATATCAATCCATAGCGAGTAATACTTATCAAAGAGCTTGTCACGCTTAGTCCCATTGGTAGAAATGTACCAAGTTATCCAGTTTTTACGCTTACGGCTAGAACCATCGTTAACAACCTTGATAAAGTCATCATCATAAGTATGAACCTCATCAAAGATATTGTAATGGGCATTAGTACCGTCAAGGCTTTCATAGTCAGATGTCTTGATAGACATAAGACTGTTTGTTGTCTCGTACAAAATACCTTGCTTAGTTGACCTAAGAATGTCAGCCTCACGCATATAGTGCAGTAAACTATCTTCATTGGACAACATTGCCCTTGACGCATTAAAGAGATAGCCAGCCTGTTCACGACTATAAGCCAAAAGCTGAATGTCAGCTCCCCACTCACCGTCGATTATCTGACCAACCTCTCCAATTGCAGAACCAAGCGTAGTCTTTCCAGTACCACGAGGCACAATAATAGGCACCTCATGAATGAGACGCCTTTCTTCAAAATCTTTGTACTCTTCGAGTGTGTCTGGATTAGTCTTGGTAACTTCTGCCATGTGATAGAAGCCCCAAGCCACCTCAAGCCAAACCTTCTGAGGTAAAGCTAGCTTCAACTTACCAGCTCGACCCTTTGTGTTGCTGCACTCTTCCTCAATGAACTTAATCCGCTTGTCAGCTTCCTCTTGTTTGAAGATGTACTGTTCTTTAAATCGCTTTACACGAGCGATTGAGAGAAGCACTTCACGACAGACAGGAACTTTACCAGCTTCCACTAGCCCAACATACTTATCAAAATATCTCATCTCAACCATAGCGAGCCAACTTCTCCTGAATCATTTCTTTGAGGCTGTCACCCTGTGGACTTTGCTTCTCGATGGTAGTCATGATCTGCATGTTTAGCTTTTGATACTTTTCAAGGCCGTCAAGTAGGTATTTATCAGGTAACTCACCACTGTTTATTGCCTTGTTTGTCTCAAGTTGGAAGTTTTCAATCAGCTTTTGATTGTGATTGTACTGATTTTTGAGGTTTTTCAATCCAACGGAGTCACCATCAGTGATTTTAAGCATCTTTTCTTTAGGAATAAGCTTAAAAGTCTTACGAGATAGCTCGACACGTTCCTGCCTTGTGTACTTTTGCCTTTGATTAGCAAGTTTCTCCAACTCTTTGAACTGACTCTTAGTAATATTTGACCTAGTTTCATCAAAGATGCCTAGTTTTTTACGATACCTTGAAAGTGTAGCACGGCTGATTCCCAGTTTTTCTAAAACTTCATTGATTTTCAAAAACATGCTCCTTTCTTGTATCAATTTTCGTCAATTTTGGGGGAGAGGTACGCAAGAGGATTGACACCGTTATTATTTTGGGTGTGTGAAAATTTTAAATAGGGGGGATCTGATAAAAATCAAAAATCAAAATAAATAAAAAAATCAAAATAAATTAATATTCCGATTTTCTAAATTTAAATTTATTTTACTTTGAAATGTTTTTGTATTGTGGCACTCAAGACAAAGTAATTGCAAATTATCTTCGTTAAGAGTAATAGACTCATCTTGATAATTACTTTCATCAATCTCTATGATATGGTCAACAATGCTCTTGCCATGAATTAAACGTCCGCACATATCACAGCGCATACGCTTTGTAGTTCTGATTCTATTTCTCAGAGTTCTCCAATGTTTCGAGTTGTAGAATTTAATCTGCCAAGTTCTAAACCAGTCAGAGTGTTTAGGAATTTTAAAGCCCACTACATTGACCCGAATGCAAAACTATTTCTTGCAATCTCTCTTGAAATTTGTCTAATCTCTAAATCTGCTTCACTTACTATTTTTTTGTCATAATTGATTAACGGATTTAGAATATCATTTACCACACTTGGCTTTATTACGATTTTATTTACAGTCTCGTTAGGCTTAATATCTAAAGTCACCTCATATCCATTTGCAATATGTTCTAAGTCATTATTCGTGAGTTGGATTTCTAAAGTGCTACCAACTCCGAGACTAATTCCATCAAATGTATTTTCATCTTTCATAGCGTGGTCTCCTCCGACAAAAAGAGAACATGCCTAGGGCTGCTCTCTCGATTTTTTTCATGATACAAATATATCAGATTCATTTTGTCAATTCTATATCTTTTTTTGACAAGATTTATTTTTGAGTTTTGAATTTATGTAAAATATCCCTGTTGAATTAGTTATATCTTATATTTTATCCAGTTTTGTTTCAGCATTTAAAATCAGAAATACCAAGGCTTTAAGCTATCTCTAAAATATAAACTAGAAACTTCCTCATTATGGATAGTTGAAAAAAACAAAAAAATATTAGAGGCTAAAATTACTCATCTTAGTATCAAGCTCATCTTGCCTTACACAGATATAGATTAGTGTAACTGCTGGACTTGAATGGTTAAATAGCGACATCAAGTCAGCAACGTTCTTGTACTTTTTGTAGTAATGATAGCCAAAAGTTTTACGCATGGTGTGAGTGCCTACGTTATCAATACCAAGGTCTTCAGCAGCTCTTTTAAGAAACCAGTAGACAGTCTTATAACTGAGCGCTTTATTTTTTCCAACACGACTTTGAAAAAGATACTCATGAGGTTCCTTGTCTTTGACAAATTCCCTCAGCTCATTTTTGAGTGGCCTTGTCATCTTGATGCTTTTATACTTACCAGTCTTTTGCTCCCTAACTTTGATATGCCAGCCTTGCACATCTTTGACCTTTAGTTTGAGAATATCTCCGACACGAAAGCCAGTGTTGATCCCCAGAAGAAATAGCATATAGTACTTTTCATTCCAAGCAGCCAGATAATCCTTCATAGCTTGAATGTCGTCTTTGTCTCGTAGTGGCTCAACGATATTCATGTCTTTCTCCTTTCGCAATAAAATAAAGCACCAAGGATTTCTTGGTGCTTAGTGACACTATCAATCTATCAGAATGTTTCTGTCAATTCTATATCTTTTTTTGACAAGTTACATGAAGAGTAACTTTGCAAATGTGTCAAGAATGACTTCCCGTCTTCTGTAGATTTGCTTGCTATGTTTATAGAGATAACCAGTCTCTCCGTTTTCCATGATGTGCCAAACTTGTATCCAATCATAGCCAGTGTGCTCCCCCCACCGAAGATGAAAGATTTTCTTATCATCAGGTTCTAACACGTCAAGGAGTTGAGACACCGCTTGTTGAAACTCTTCCAGTTTCAAAATCATAGGATCACTCGCATAAGCGACCGCTAAATTTTCAGAGGTGTTTACAAAAGTGCTACTACGACTAGCTCCTGAATCGTCTATCCCTGGTATGGTTAAGTTTTTCACTTCATAGAGACGTTCAAGTTCATGGCGACGCTGACCAATAAGCTTATCAATTTTAAGATATTTGGCTTCCAACTCAAACTCAAGAAAGTCTCGTCTGCTTCTAATGGCTGTTTTCTTCGTCAAATTGTTTCCCCCACTCTCTCCAGTGCTTAGCCACATTAGCGAATGCTGTTGATAAAACTTCAAATGCATTACTAATAGCAATGCCTACTGAGTAGAAAACTTGGCGAATCTGCTCAGGATTTTGTAAGAATTGCTCTAGCTCTTGTTGCCTTCTCAACTCAGCCTGCTTAGCTTTCTTCTTCTTGATTCTTTTGTTCATTTTTAAAAATTTTCCTCCATCCACTAACTAAAATAGCCAATAATAGAACCATCAAGAACGCTATGATAACCATAGCTCCTAAAATTTTGATAACTTCAAACAATATCATTTCCCACCTCTACATGGATTTTTCATCACATTTTCCTTAAAATCTTCAATATTTTTTTTGACCTTATCCAGAAGATTTCGCTCAACCATCAAGTCGTGTTCATCCGCACCTTCACGCTGAATATAGTGTTGCAAGGCATGTTTCACAATCTGCATGTGCTTATATTTTAGATACATCCTCTTGACCTCCATCTCCTCGTGTTTACTCTCTTAGCCATAGCTGAGCGACACATATCATCCCAGACATAATCCGCATTTTCTAGCTGCAAGTCAAGACATCTGGCTCTCAACTTTTCAATCTCAGCTTCTTGCCTTTCGATATCTTTGTATGCTCGCTCATATAGCTCATCTTCCAGAAATCTAATGCGCTCTGCCATCGCTTCCTGAATGATGATATAAGTTGGTTTCTTGTACTCTGACATCTTCCCCTCCTAAAACGGCAAATCATCATCCGAGATGTCCATCGGCTGGCTATTTTCAAAAGCTGGTGGCATCTGCTCGTCCATACTGCTATGATTAGCAGATTTGTTACGACTTTCTAAAAGTTGGAAGCTGTCCGCAACGACTTCTGTGACATAGACCCGCTGGCCTTGCTGATTATCGTAGTTACGAGTCTGAATGCGACCAGTAATTCCGATTAGAGCGCCTTTTTTAGCCCAATTAGCAAGGTTTTCTGCCTGCTGGCGCCAGATGACACAATTGATAAAGTCCGCTTCGCGCTCGCCACTTTGGTTTTTAAAGTTGCGATTGACTGCCAAAGTGAAGGTCGCCACTGCATGATTCGAAGGTGTATAGCCTAATTCAACATCCCTAGTCAGGCGACCAATAAGTACAACATTATTGATCATCTGATGCCTCCAAAATATCTTTATTTTCGTGGATATTTCCTATGATTTCTCTATTGCTAGCAACATTACACAATCGTTCAAAATTGTTATATCGAATCAAGTCTACTGTCCACATCGCTAAGTCAGATCTATATAAGACCACTCCGTTCAGCAAGCCATCTTTTGAGCCAATGATATCTCCCTCGAAAATTTCCTTGCCATTTTTATCAAAAAGGCCTGTTGACTGCATAAGAATGATATTTTCATCTCTAGGATGCAATTCAATTTCCTGATTTTTGTTTCTGTAAATTTCTGCCATGCCATTCATGGTTTGCGTTTCTTTATCCCACGCTCTAAATTTTGGATTCATTTGGTACCTCCTCTTTTGGTTTGACTGTAATCTCTAAATAAAAGGATTGATTCGGGATTTCCAATTCTACTGTTGTGGTCTTGCCATCGGAATTAACGATAATTTCGCAGATTGCCAAAACCAAGTCTCTGATTTTGCTATTTAGTGTTAAACCCATTACTTCACCCGTCCTCTCAAATACTCAGGGATTTCGTCCCCTACTTCCAAAGCTTCATACTGTTCCTCAGTCACAAGAAACTTGCCGTACGGTCCAGCTGTCACTGTGTAGCGTCCCTCTATAATTTCCTTGTCTGTGATTCTGCCGTGCATCTCTGCACCTGCGTTATCAGCCCTGTGAATTGTGATAAGTTTTCTAGCTTCTAGCTGTTCCACTCGCTCGTTGAGCCTGTTAATCTTAATGATTGCTGCCGTCAAAATCGCTACCAAAACAACAATACTAAAAATATAAATACTGTGTTCTTTCATTTCAAATCCGCCTCCTTAACAAAGACCCCGTCAATCATCTTCCCCTTACGATCCTTAATTTCATCGTAAGCAATGGCCAGACAGCCATCCGCTGTGGTCAGATTGTGGATTGCGACTGAATGAATTGAACTATGCAGCAACATTAACTGAGGACGAATAAGCGGTGTCTGAGTCTCCTTATGGAAAATGTGCTTGTAGAGCTTTTGAGCCAATTCGCCAAGGCTAGAAATCATCAGCAAGAGTTCCATTTCCTGCGGACTAGCTTCAATCTGAGCACCGTTTTTTATCTGTTGCTCTAGTCCAATCAAAACTACTTGCATATCCCCAAGAGCGTCATAGATCAGCTCACTTTTATCCTTGACTACACCTTCAAATAGCTCGCCTGTCTCTTCTATAAGCTTTTCAAACTGTTTGACTGGATTGGCCTCATGTAAATTGCGGTCGATAAACCATTGTTCAACTTTTTCTTCAAGTGTTTTAGTCATTTTGTGTCTCCTTTTTAGTTATTAAGTAATAGCAATCTCTAGCACCATAATCAATCCTGATATTCTCACCACTCATGCTTTTGACAAAATTAGGATGATTGATAGCTGAGTAACTAGCTTGATGTTTCTTTAATTCTTTTATTACGCTATGTATGTGGCCAAAACTCCCGATGAGTATCTTGCGGTGCCCGTTATAGACGAAATAGAGTTCAACCATCAATACCTCCTAAAATAACTTCAACTGCTTCTCATAAGCTGCAAGTCTCTGTTGAGCAAGATTGAAAATGGCTTGATCAAGCTCGCAACCGATATATTCAAAACCCAACTCCTGACAAGCAATCAAGCTACTTGCTGAACCAACATGAGTATCAAGAATCTTGTCTCCGTCTTTTGCGTAAGTTTGAAGTAACCAAAGATAAAGATTTATCGGTTTTTGCGTCGGATGGATTCTAACCTCATTTAAGGTCTTATTTCCTTGTTGTATATGACCTTCAGAGATTGATTTACCTTGCATCATACCATTCCACATGTAACGAAATAGCCGAGTACTATCATGATAACTGCAGTACGCTATCTCACAATCTGAAAAACTTGAATGGCCATTAACTTTGTCCCAAACTATACGCCCAGAACCAAAAGAATAGTCGAAGTAGTTCACCCCCCAAATAATTTGATTTTTAGATACCCTGAAAAGTTCATCAAAATAATCTCTATTTGGAATTTGCCACTCTGAAGTTTTTCCATAGAGTCTGCTTACGCCTATTGGACTAACTTTTCGACCATAGTATTCTCTTTTTTCTGGGCCAGAAAAATAAGGTGGATCAACAATAGTTATGTCGAAGTAATCATCAGGATATTGTTTCATGATGTCCATGCAGTCGTTGTTAAAAAACTCTCTCATCAATACCTCCTATCTTCCATATCCTTGGGATAGACAAAGCTATTCCCAGTCACACCCTCAAGAATGCGACTTGACAGAGCACCGTTACCATAATCATCAGCATACAAGGTCTTAATCTCTTTGCTGCTCAAATTGGTATTGATAATCGTATTGCTCCGATTATCCAGAATCTCATACAAGATCTGATGGGCCCACTCGTTATTTCGACTATCACCTTTGCGACTTTCCTTGCCCAAATCGTCCAGAAAGAGATAATCAACCTTGCTTAGCAAGGCAATCATTTCAGCCTGTGAGTAGCCATTATCTGTGCTGAAGCTCTCTTTGATTTTGGTAAAAAGGCTCACCAGTGAGACGAAAAGGACAGATTTGGGATTGTCGTAGGCTTTGAATTGTTCGTTCATAAACTTGGCCAAGCCGTAAGTCAAATGACTTTTTCCAACCCCAGATGGGCCAGTGATGATGGCATTGCCAGTCCTGTCTTGCCTGTAAAATTGCTCCATTCGTTTTGCAAAGTTTATGGCCTTTTGGTCAATGTCAGCCTTAATTTCGTAATTGTCAAGGCTTTTAGCACTTAACTTGTCAGACACCAAGCTGTCCCGCTCAAAGACAGCGTAGGTATCAGCTAGCTTACTGTTGACCTTGCTCTGACTGTTCAGCTTATTCTCAAAGATGCTGATAGCAGCTTTGGTACATTCTGGACACTGCTTGAGTTCTTCCAGTTGTCCCTTTATCGGTACCTTGGTTAGCCACATCTGACAACCATGCACCTCGCAAGTCTCATCTAAGACCTGCCTGGTTTCAAAATTTTTAAAACTCATCTAAAAGCCCAACCTTTCATCTACTGCTGAAGCAAACGTATTAGTCTGCTTTTTGGTCAAAGTTTGATTGACATAGTTTTCAAACTTACTGCCAAATAGTGTTGCGGGTCTGAGAAACTTGGCGAAATCCGTGTCTTTCCATTCAATGGCCTTGACGTCAATCACATACTTGAAGTCGTCCACTCCATAGCCTTCATTCATCCGACTTTTAATCAGCTTCTGGGTTGCCTGTGAGCTAGGTTTGAATTTAGTCCCTGCTTTCTCGTTGAGGTAATCTATAATTTCAGATACAGGAATGACCATATTATTTTTACTCTTCTCAGTCTTATTCTTCTCAGTCTTATTTCCCTGTAAATTTTCCAGTTCTTGACCTGTATTATTTCCAGTTCCTAACTGTAAATTTTCCAGTTCTTGACCTGTATTTCTTACAGCTCCAGTTACTGCACTTAGATATAGCCTATTGGGTAAGTTCACACCTTGACGAACTTCTGACAATAGGCCAACACTTGCCAGTTCTTTTTTGGTTTTGATGACAGTCTTCTCACTAGCTGGCAAGTCAATCATGAATTGCTCGTTAGTGTAATACTGAAAGATCAGTCCATCAGCGTCATACCACTTATTTTTAAGTGATAACTGCAAACGGTCATATAATAACCCATACATAAACTTTGCATTCAAACTTAATTGCTTATATTTTGGATCGTGAATGAGCGGTTTTGGTATTCGGATAAATGCTATATGACTTTCAACATCTGTCTTCTTAATCATCTTATTCCTCCTTCACGCTTGAAAACTTGGTATATTCCTTATGGAAGTATAGCTTGACTGTGCCAAGGCTCCCATGTCGGTTTTTCTTTATAATCAGCTCAGTCAGATTGTTTTCTGGCTGGTCATCAGCATTGTCTTGATAATACGCATCACGATAGAGGAAAGCCACAATATCAGCGTCCTGCTCGATACTGCCTGACTCTCTTAAATCAGACATAATAGGTCGCTTGTCGTTTCTTTGCTCAACGTTCCGACTAAGTTGTGATAAAGCGATGACTGGCACATTCAATTCCTTGGCAATAATTTTCAACTGTCTTGAAATTTCCGAAACCTCTTGCTGTCTGTTGTCAGAACGTGAGGCCTGTATTAGTTGTAGATAGTCAATCACTATCAAACCTAGCCCGTCCATTTCCTGCGATAGTCTTCTAGCCCTAGCCTTAATCTCTACGATTTTAAGGCCCGCTGAATCATCGATGAAAATCGGTGCTTCTGCCAGCTGACCTTGAGCATAGATAAGCCTTTGCCATTCTTCCACTGTCAGTTGACCTGTCCTGATGTGATGATTGATGATAGTGCCTTCAGCGGCCAACATCCGCTCCACCAAACTTTCAGACCCCATTTCCAAAGAGAAGACCGCCACTGGCTTGTGTGACTTGGTTGCCACGTTCTGGGCAATGTTTAGTGCAAAAGCTGTCTTTCCCATTGCTGGCCTTGCTGCAAGAATAATCAGATTGTCCTCGTGCAACCCTGTTGTCAGCTTGTCAAAATCATAAAAACCTGTCTCAAGTCCAGTGATTTGAGTGTTTTGATTAGACCGTTCTTCAATCTTGATATGGTTTTCCATCAAAACTTCACGGATAGGTCGGAAACTGCTCTTGTTGCTAGATTGACTGACCTCAAGTAAAGACCGCTCAGCCTTGGCGATAATATCGTCAATGTCCATTGCCTCATCATAAGCATTACCGATGGAATCCGACAGATTACCAATGATGGCTCTAAGTTGTGCTTTCTGAGAAACTATCCTAGCATAGTGTTCAGCGTGTGAGCTAGTCGGTGTTGCATTGACAATCTCAGCCACATAGGCAATCCCACCAACCATGTCTAGTTCATTGCGTTTCTCTAGGTCAGATTTGACCATTACAATGTCAATCGCTTCACCACGGCTAGTCAAGTCCAACATGACTTTGAATAAGGTCTTATGGGCTGGCTTGTAGAAATCCTCGGCTTTCACATATTCAGCAACTGCCGTTATTTTGTCAGGGTCAATAAAGAGAGAGCCCAGAACAGCCTGCTCAGCTTGAATATCATGTGGCAATATTTTTAAATTGTCCATCATCTTCCTCTGTCAACAAACGTTTCTTTTCTCGTCGTAGGGTCAATATCTACACGTCTGCCAGTTTTAGGGTCAACAAATCCCTTTTGATAGCTGCGCTGAGGACTAATCTCACTAGTCGTTGATTTCCTTTTGAGCGCCTTTTTTAGTCTGATATTCATGAGTAAAGATTCAATCAAAGTGACTGAAAAAAGTGTGCCTGCTACGATAATTTGTAAATTGTTCATGATATAGTTCCTTTGTATGTTGATATTAAATAGCTGTCCGTTGCCAATTATTGTGATACCATTCAATAACTGCATCACGAGGGAACTTATCCCGAGCCATTGAAATTCTCGGAAAGTCCTCATGGCAATTAAAGCGGAGGTCAAATGTCTTCACATCAACTCCCAGCATCTTGGCACATTCTTTTTTATTCAGTTCTAACGGCAACCCCTGTTCAATAGCGAAAATACTCACTACTTCCAGCAGGCCTGCCTTGATTTTGTTTAAAATTTGTTCCACAAAACCATCAATCCATTTGTCCATAGCTAATTTCTCCGTCTTGTGTTATAATTGCCTTATAAATTTTTTGTTTAGAGCCTGATTGCCGTCAGGCTTTTTCTGTCGCCCAATAATCATCAAGATTGACCGACATCACAGCAGCAAGATTCTTTTGCTCCGTGAGAATCTGCCGTCGATAAGGGGCTAGGCCGTCTTGTCGCTCCTGCTCTGTTTTGGGCAAGTAATAACCGTTTGGTTTGGTTTTCTTAGCTACAATCGGATGTCCAAAATTAACCCGAAGGCTTTCAACGACTTCCTCCAAGGCTCTCTTTGGTATGTTCAAATATTGCCTAATCTCTATCGCTTGAATCGGCAAATCATAGCTAGCATTATTTTTGATAGCATTAAGGACCTTGATTTCAAGCATTGTCATTTCTCTTGATATTGTCATAGTTCTCCTTTCCTCAATCGTCCAAGGGCCAAGAGTGCCGCTTAAAAAGTAGGTGTATTTTCTCTAAATTTTCTATCTCAAACTGCCTCACAAATCATTACTAATCTTGTAACAAACCCAGAGCTATTTGAGTAAAGTATTTTGAAACGACTGTTTGACAGATACTATATGAGGCGCTTCACGGTTATTTATATAATCAACCTGAATAAGCGTCTCTTGCACTTCATCTTTCTTTGTTTCCCAAATTATCTTGATACCTTGAAGACCAATATCTTCTGCTTGAAAATCAATCCCGTTCAAAATAACTCGTGGAATACTAGAGTTGGTATCTATCTTAATTTCTAGACTTTGAATTGGTAATATTTTTTTTGATAGGTTGCCCATCTTTATCTCCTTTCGATTTTTTCTTTCTATCTTTCTGCTATAATAAAAGCAGAAAGGGGGTGAGATTATGAAACAATTCATCAAAGATTGTTTTGATGAAAGTGATGATAATGATACAATCACAATCACTTTCTCAAATGGTGATAAGATTGACTTTTTCCAAGTATATGATGATTGCCCTGACACTGCGAATCATATAGTTCTTGTCGAAGTTGAAACAGATTTTCGGCATCTAGTCAATCTTGATTATGTAGTACACATTCGTTCAAATGCTTAATCTTTCAGTACCTAATTGTTAAGATTAGGTGTTTTTTGTCGCATAGCACGTTTTCTAATAGCTTTCCCCAAACAATCAGCTAGTTGAATCATGTTTGGAATCTTGCTTCCCTTGATGCAAGAAATAGCACCCAAAGCCTCATAATAGGTTTCTGTGTGTGCCAAAACATCGTCTACCATATTTTCAAAATGTTTCTCAATAATTTCTTTGATGAGATCGTTATTTTGTTTCTTTTCGTTCATATCCTACTCTCCTAACTCAACCCAAGTTTCGTCAATTCCTAAAACGTCGCAAACTCGGTTCTTTAATTTGTCACTGCCCTTGCCGTATTTCAGTAGTTCTGAAATGGTTGCCTTGGCAACACCGCAAGCACGGGCCAAATGTGTTTGTGTCATTTGTTCTTCTTCCAACTTAGCCTTGACAAGCTGAATCCATTTTTGATGTTGTTGACTCATATTTTTCCTTTCTTGATTTTTGATATAATTGACTTATCCAAACAGAAAGGAGGATAAGTCATGAATAAATTAGACAATAGCAAGCTAACAAACGATGCCAAATTTTTGATTTCTTCCATGTACGCCGAATACATCAAGAGAAGAAGAGAGCAAATTCGTAAGTCTCAAGCCAGAAATTTTTACAGTATTGATTATCTTAAGACTCATATCATGCCTGAATGGTCAGATGAAGACATATTAGATACCTGTTTTGAACTAAGAAAACATGGTTATGTAGAAGGTGCTCTGGCGGATAATAGTTTTTATACACTCTACATCACGACAGAGGCAATTTCTGAACTTGAAACTGATTTTAAAGACACGATTGATACCGTTCTTGAATATGCTGCCAAGATTAAAAATGCTATTCCTTTTCTTTAATGCCAAAAGGGTTAGCTTTTAGTTCATGCAAGGTTGATTCAATATAGTCTAACTGTTGCTTTAGCTCTTCTCTTGCTGCTCTCGATGCCTTAATTTCAGTCGCGATAGATTCAAGGCTGTTTGCTATTCGTTCAAAGATAGATTTCATCTCTGCTTTCCTCCTTTTTAAAATATTAACTAAAAAGTTAGCGAATTTCTTGACATTGATAAATAAATTTATTAAAATCAAAACATAGAGAAAAGACCTACTAAAAAGTAAGGTTCTACCTAGAAAACGGACGCCAATCAGTTTAATTAGGCTTTATTTTTTAGTTGTCTTGTTCGCTAACTCTTTAGCTTACAAAAACTATTGTAGTAAATTTACTAATAATTGTCAATAATTTTGTAGTAAATTTATTAAATATTTTTTGTCATGCCTTAGAAAGGTTGATGTATCAATGTTTTTCACATTTGAAAAAATAAAAGAATTGGCTGACAAACAAGGTATTTCATTAAATAAACTTGAAGAAAAACTAGGTTTTAGCAGAAATACAATTTATAACATGAAGAAGTCCACACCAAATGTTGAACGAGTTTCAATGATTGCTGACTACTTCAATGTGTCCACAGATTATTTACTTGGTCGCACGGATAACCCAGCAATCGCTGGTAGTCATGACTACAAATGGGAAGGTAAGACTCTAAACGTTGAAGAAATGGCCTCAAATGTCATGATGTTTGGCGGTCGAGAATTAACAGACGAAAAGAAGAAAATCATCCAGTCTATCATTGAAGGTTATCTGAAGGAAGCTGGTGATTAGAGGTATTGCTTAGTGACTGAAAAAGAAATTATAAGTCATTTTCAGATTCGTATTATCGATTTTGATGGAGATTTGATGCCTGATGAACTTGGATTTTACGAAAAAGAAACCAATACAGCTTTCCTGTCGAGCAAGCTCAACAAAAAAGAGAGAGTTAAGGTTCTACTGCACGAACTTGGACACAAGGATCACACACGCTCAGAGTACCAGAACGCTCGCTTACGCTGTGAAAACGAAGCTGATAGGAATATGATCCATCATCTCGTAAAAGACGCACTAGAAAGCTTAGACGACCCCACAGAGTTTGATTACCTCAAATTCATGTCTTATTACAATCTTAACACCGTGACAAATGAGATCATGGTAAAAGAGGAATATTATAATTTAGCAAATATAGTTTAAGGAGATGTTATGAAAAAGGAAAAAAGTTCTAATTCAAAGCCTTTTTATAAAAAAGTCTGGTTTTGGATATTGGTCATTATCTTAGCACTTAGTGTATCAAATAGTCTTACAAAGCAATCTTCCAGCAAAATTGACGAAGAAAAAACAAACGCACTTAAAACAGCTCGAGAACTTGTTGAAAGCAAGGCATCATTTTCTGAGAAAACACTTCTTTGGTATTTAACAGAAAGTGCAAGTCACAAATATTCAAGGAAAGCTGCTCAATATGCTGTAGAGAATGTTGGTGATGTTTGGGTTAATGAAGCGCTCGACATTGCAAAAGAAGAAAGAAGTGAAGGTAAGACTGACCAAGAAATCCTTAAAAGTTTGACAGATAAAGACGCTCAATTTACTGAAGAGCAGGCTCTGAAAGCTATTGAAAAATTAAATGAATAAAAAAGCCCTACGCTCAACTTTGGTCGGTGCAAGCGTAAGGCAATCATGTATAATGAGAAACCTGCATATCGTAGGTCTCTTTACTATACCCATTTTAGCAAAAAGTGAGGTAAAAGACAATATGGCATCGTTTAGAAAACGGACTAACGGCTGGGAATATCGGATTTCTTATAAAAAACCAGATGGCACTTTTGGGTCTAAGTCTAAGGGAGGTTTTGCCAATAAGACGCTTGCAAAAGCAGCAGCAGTCAAAGCAGAGCAGAAACTTTTAGATGGCATGATGGAAAATGAATCTGCCTCGCTCTATGATTTCTCAAAGACGTGGGCTGAAATCTATAAAAAACCCTATGTGACTGAGAAAACATGGGAAACCTACGAGAAAAACCTCAAGCACATTCAAAACTATTTTGGATCAATCAAGCTAAAAGATGTAACCCACACTTACTATCAGAAAAAGCTCAATGAGTTTGGTCAAAAATACGCACAAGAAACCCTAGAAAAGTTCCACTATCAGATAAAAGCAGCCGTCAAGGTAGCTGTCCGTGAAAAACTCATCCAGACCAACTTTGCTGACGGTGCTGTTGTCAAATCACAAAAGGCAAAAAGAGCCGTTGAAAATAGCTTCTTAGAGGAGCACGAGTATTTGGCTCTCATTGACCACACACGCTCTCATATCCAATATGTGACCGAATTTACCCTCTATCTCATTGCAGTGACGGGAATGAGATTCTCTGAAGTGCTAGGGCTGACTTGGAAAGACATAGACTTTAAAAAAGGGATCATTGACATCAACAAGACCTTTGACTATTCCATCACACAAGACTTTGCCCCTACAAAAAATCAGCAATCTATCCGACAAATTCCCATTGATGAGAATACTGTCAAAATCCTAAAAGATTACAAGCAAAATCACTATCAAGAGAATAAGATGGGCCGTATCTGCTATGGTACTTCTAATTCCTACACAAACCGAAAACTAAAGCAGCTAGTCGGAAGGAATGTTCACAATCATTCACTAAGGCATACCTACGCATCATTTTTGATTCTGAAAGGTGTTGACCTGATTTCTATTTCTCAATTGCTTGGTCACGAGAATCTAAACATCACCCTCAAAACCTATGCCCATCAGTTAGACAAGTTAAAAGAAAAGAACAACCAGCAAATCAAACAAATCTTCTCCCAAGTCTAATTTTGGACAGATTTTGGACAAACGCCCCTTAAACACTGATAAATAAAGGGTATAAAATCCGTCTACCGCCTTTCAATACCTGATTTATCAGATTTCAACCGAATGAAAAGCCCTATTTTACGGGCTTTTTTATTTTTTTCTTCGGTTTAAAAACGATAACTTTAAAAATATTTTGGGGCGGATTTGGGGCGAAAACAGACCGACATCGCTGTCGGCCTGTCAAGTCCGTTAGAACGGACATTTTCAAGATTTTCCGTTTTATCGGAATTTATTCTTTATCGTGATAGCCGTATTCTTCCTCAGCGGCTTTTCTTAAAGCAACAGCCTTTTCAAAATTTTTTGGCAAACAAAAAAGCCCCAGCCTTTCGGCTGGGGTAGATTAAAATTTAAGAAAGATATTTTTTTTCGCAGTTTCCGCTGCGGTTTTTATTTATGACAATTGACCCCACAAGTCAATGCGGTTGCCAGCTTCGTCCGTCTGGGCAATCGCTAAGTAATTACGATTGCCAGATTCTCCAACGTAGGAGATCCAGCGATATCCATCGTTTGAGCCTTTAGAGTCGTAATGGACTTTTTCGCCTGGCTGATAAACTGCCACGATTTCACCGACCAAGCTAGGCGCTCGGCGGACATTGATTGGAGAGTCGCCGACCGTAAAAGTGGCATCTTCTGGGAAGAAAGGTGCCTCGTGATTTTCCATGACTTCGGTAATTACTTCTTTTAGCTCAGCTTTAGGTAAAGACTCGCCTTTTGGACGAAATGCTGTTGGATACAAGATAGAGTATGGGAAAGCAACGAGGTTAAACACACCCCCGATACCGTCAGGACCGGAAGCTCCACCTTGGTTTTGACCAAGGAACCAGCCTTGAGTGCCATCGATGTCACCGGCGAAAATAGCGATATGGGAAACAGGTGTGAGGTCTGTTTCCATAAAGACAGCGACATCGCCTTCTTCCATTTCTTCTACTTCATCAAAGTAGTCTAGCATACCGTTTGTATGCCGTTGCTCCCAAATGTCTTTAACAAAGCCAGAGACTGTACAGTTAGCAAACGGCACGCCTAGCCAAATACAATATTTAGCGTATCCGTCCCAACACTGCCAACTAAACCAACCGTCAATATCGAAGCCGTAGCCAAGGACTTCGTCCTGAAATAATTTATACTTGCGCATTTTATTTTCCTTTCAAATTTTCAAAGGCTGCGAGCCAAAAGTAGCTCGCAGCAAAAGCAAACAGAGCAAGCTTCAGTGCCTGCTCTTTTATTCTATTTTTTATCATTTTTACCCGAATTTGATATTTTTTCGATAAACTCTCGAAAAAATGTTGTGTTAATCCCAAGCTTGTCGAAATTTTCTAGAATAGATTTTAGCTCAAAAAACAGATAACCGAAATAAAGTATCTGTAGAGCTCCCAGTCCAATTCCTTCAGGTAGCAAGATAGACAGCGGAATGCAAAAAGCTAGTAAAGCGATACTAGCAATCTTGCGAATAATTCCGTTGATCCCTTCTTTGCTACGAAATTCAATGTTTGGGTTGAGCTTAGCGGCCAGAGTCCCTGTCAGGAAGTCAATAGCCATAGCACCCATGATAAGTGCTAAAGTAAACACAATCAGTTCATCCTGCGTATCAATTAAGCCACGTAAGCCATGTGACCATTCCAAAACGTTAGCCTGCATTCATCACCCTTTCTTTTCTTTAGACGCAGCTTCCAGCTCTGCGATGATGGCATCCTCAGCGGCATAGACTGCATCTTGGAATGCCTGTTCCTGTTTCCGCACTTCGCGACGATTCGCAGCATAGGCCTCAGCATTATCGACCCAGTCACTAGGTGTTGTTACACCTTTGTCGTCAATATCCGCTGTCATTGTCCTGACGACCGTATCGTCGATTTTAATACGGCCTACAATTTTCGTGGTTTTTGTGATTTCCAATGCCATAGTTATTCTCCTTCTTTAGCTGGTTTCGTATGTTCTTCAAGCAAAGCCTCCAGCTCTTCAACTTTTGCTTGCAATTCAGCGTTTTTTTCTTGCTCCAGGATCAATCGAGCCTTTAGTTCAATTTCTCCCAAAGTCGAGTTGTCTAGCCGTTCCTTGTATCCAGCTAGCATGAGATTATAAAATTTACTATCCATAGATACCTCTCTATATGATTTTGCCTTTTGGTACATCTCCAGCAAGTGGAAACTCGTCAACAGTCGTATAGCTGACAGTCCCCGTCCAGACACGATCACCAAATTTGTTATTTGTGTATCTGATAGCTCCGTCAGGCTCTAAGTGGACGATACACGTTGCATCAATTGTCGCATTGACGTTCCCAGTCAATGTCAAGTGGGCTTGGGCGATTGGCCGAAATCCGGCCGGTATCCGTTCAACTGCTTTGGCATTCTCGACAATGCTAGCAATGTTTTTGATGATACGAGTAACTGAAACGGTCACTAGATTCCCAATTCGCAAAAACGTAGCATTGATCCCCCACATCAAGCTAGACTCAGCTTGCAACCTAATTTTCTGGTTGACTGTATCGATATTGAGAGCAGAATAGCCGTTTGAATAGGCCAAGTCCCACGACCCTGTCCCTCCGCCTTTCAGCGAGTAATTGAGGCGCTGATACGAGATGACGTCAGGCGACACCTGCATCGTATGGATTGGCTTCTCATTGGTGTCGTAAGCGTTCATCAAAATGCCGTTTGGCAGCATCTTGATTTCTTCCTTGCCCAAATTCGAGCGAGGTCCTGACTTGTTGTGGTTCGTAATCTGGATGTTGTCAGCGATTCTGATTTCACCTCTAGTATAAGGCGTTTCGTACTCGTTGATGATTTCTCCAGAGGTCACTCTACCAAGCTTACCGCTTAGGGCAGATAGCTCACCCTCGATGTTCAGCTTGTCAACTGTGACAGAGCCGTTGACAATCATGTCGCCCTTTACTTTTAGCAAACGGGCGATAATCTCAACATTTTCTGGGCTTTGAGCAATCATGCTAGCCAAGGTCTGACCGTTGACTGTCTTCTCTACACTAGAGATGATGCCACCCTCGTTGATTTTGACTTGGCTCTTTCTGAGGACTGAGTTGCTCAACTCTTGCACAGCTTGCGTAATTTGATTAGCTCGCTGATTCAGCTCTGTTTGAGAGACTTTCCCAGCGACCTGTTGAGTGATCGTAGACAGCTGCCCCTCAGCCGTGCGCTTAAACTCCGCTAGACTCGTCTTAGTCTCGTTAAGGCCAGTCTCGACCTTAACGATTTTGTTTAAAGTTTCCTGCGCTGACTGCTTCCAAGTGTTAAATCCAGTCAATGAGCCGTTGGCTGTGTTAAGGGCGGATTGCACGTTGGCTAGTTGACCGTCAACGTCTTGCCTATATTCGGCTAGCTTGGTATTGGTATAGCTTTTGCTATCCTCGAATGCTGGTGTCCAACTTGACGGGATTATATTTGATAACGTGAGCGACGGCTCCGCGATTTTATAATGTCCGTTTTGCGTTGAGTACAAATAGAAAAAATTCATACCTTCAAAATTAGCGTCGTTATTAAAAGTGTGCAGAAATTCAACAATGTGCCATTTGTTTCGAGGTAAGTCTCCTAAATCTTTGAAAAGATGATTTTTATTTTTCGAATGGTTCTTCAATTGTAGAGCTAAGCCTGCATTTATGGGGACGTCAGAAAAAATGTAAATCGGCATTCTGACAGCGATTGTGTCGCCTTCTTTAAATCCACTAATACTTGCATTTAAGGTAATTCCCTTCCACGCATTTTTATTTTGACCTGTCACAGTAACCTCAATTGAATTGTGACCGTTATAGTCATTTTGATTGAGCTTAAGTATCGGGTTATTGACATTATTAACGTCAGAAATTTTATTAAACCCTGTGTTTAAGAGTAAATTACTAGCTCCTGTCCGCAGCTCCTCAAACCGCCTTGTCAGCCCTCGCACGTCCTCTGTGTGCTGCGCCTTAGCCACGTAGCCAGCCTCAATGAGCTTGCGCTCGGCAATCAGCTGACGTGCCGTCTCTTCGCGACTGTAGGTGCGGAGAGCTTCTGAGCGTGTGCCGTCAGCGTTGACGTAAGCTTGGACAGCTGTTAAGTCTGTGCGCAAGCCCTGCGCCGTGCGTTCAAATGTCGCTTTGGCCTCGGTTATGAGGCCGTCTGCATCTTCGGGAGCTGGTGACCAGTCAGTCTTAAATGAGCCTTGCTCTACCTTGACTTCCCAAACGCTTTTGAGTTTTTCGGGGTCTTTGCGATAGGTGTTGACTCGCAAGTGATAAATGCCAGTTGGACGATTCCAGACAAACTCTGTTCCAGTTGTGCCAGTTTTGGCATCTGACACGATTTGGTAGTTTGTTATAGCTTTGTTCATGATCCAAAGCACAACATTATCTGACTCTTTAAGTCCGTCATGATGAGAGGTAAAGGTTCCATCAGTTTTAGCAGATATTCGATATCTTTGTCCATTAACCATGTAGATAGATGTCTCGTTGTGATAAAGTACATTATTATCAAAATTCGCAGGATTTCTGTTTGGCTTAAACGGGCCTTTCGAGCCCCTCAGCAAGTTCCGACCACCAACAACCTGACTCGCTATCTCCTCGCGGATTCTATCGGCTGTCTGCTTGACCTCTGATTTACTAGCTTTATCACCAATCTGGCCTACGATTCGCGACATATTTTGTGCGTTGGTCTGCTCGTAGACTGTTTGCTGGGTTCGGATAGCACCTACATCAGACCGGATTTGACTGATATTGCCAGACAGCTGACTCTGAGCCTGCGTCAGGTTTGCCCTGACACCTGCTAGATTATTTTGGACATCTGTCAATTGGGATTGAGCTACTGTCACAGCTTTTTTTAATTCTGAGGTATCAGCTGGGTCTCCTCGCTCTCCCTTTGGCCCTTGTGGTCCTGTAGCTCCTTGAGCCCCACGTTCACCTTGAGGGCCTCTAGCTCCTGTCTCTCCTTTGTCGCCTTTGGCTCCGGTTGCTCCAGTAGACCCTTTGGGTCCTTGCGGCCCAGGGTCTCCTTTAGCTCCATTTTGACCATCGTTGACATTAGTAAAAGTCAACTGCTCTCTGGCCACTTCCTGACCGTTTACCAAGGCTATAACCGTCAAGGTAAGGGATTCCCTCATTCCTGCCGCTGTGACCTTATGGCTTGGAGCTTGGCCAAAATCCTCGTTGTCAATAAGCCACTTCCAGGTACATTCCACAGCCTTATTGCCTTTTTTGAGCGTTGGGAAGACTGTGGATTCACCTTGGTTGTTCTTAAAGATGTGACCGTTATCAGTAGCGAGATGGACAACGTAGGGAGTTGCCTCTTCAGCCAGCTCCTCTACTCGTTTCAGCAGTTCACTAGCTATCTGGCTAGACTTTCGTTCAAAGTTTGTTAGAGTCGTTTTGTCTGTATTAGCGCCTAATAAGGACTCTGTCTGCTCACTGATGCGCGCTTGGACATAGAGGGGGGGATCATAATGTTCTGAGTCAATCAGAGTCAATGTGTCGCCAATCTCACCATTTACTTTTCCCTCTGTGCTATAAGCAATTTTAGGGACACAGCGCTTTTTCAGCTCTGCCAACAGATAACCAAAGAGAGACTCTTTCGAGTCATGCTCTGTCTCTCCATTTTCCAGCACGATCCAGCCATCATCTGTCTTTTTGGTGACGGAAGGAAATTGGTCGCGAGATTGTGGAGCGTAGATAGTATTTCCTTGACTGTAAAAGAGGAGTTTCCCCTTATCATCATAGATCTTCTTATCAAGACCAGCGATGGTCAAGCCGTCTTTTCCGCTCCCTCTGATAGCCGTCTTGATGTCATTAATATCATCTGAGTAGTTAATGACTTTCAAGTCCTTTCCTACTCGAATAGGAAGTCCAGTCTTGACCTTGCCGAGATTTCCAGCTCGGTAGATATTGAGGACATGGCGTTTCAGCGAGTAGTCGCTGTTAAGCTTCGTCACAAACTCAAGCTCAGCTCCAAAGCTATTAGCGATAGAGTATAGTCGAGCTAGCACCGTGTCAGTCCCCGACCATTCTAGCTTAATACTCTTATCAGCAATCTCGTTAATTCCGACTTCAAGTGAGTGCTCAGGATCAAAAACATCCACATACTCTCGGATACTCATAGCTCTGCTAGCCTTATAAGCTCCTCGCTTCTCCTCATTAGCTTCCAGACTCAAAGAGTAAGCCGTGATTTCCATCTGATAGCCTGTCTTCTTGACAGACTTGATAGTCATCCAATAATCTTTTCCCTTATACCTAAATGCCAAACGGCAACCACTTTTTACTTTTGTGATGTCCTTTGAGCGATATTTGATGACCAGATAACTACACGAGCCTTTCAAAAAACGAGTCAGATCGGCTGCATGATACTTAATTCCATTTTGATTATCAAAAAAACCGACAACATGCGTGTCAGTTGAGTCTCTAATAGCAATTCTCACATTGTTTTTCACTAAGTCCAAGCCTCCTCAATCTCAGCATAGGCACTAGCTACCTCAGAGAAGCTAGAGACTAACAGCTGTACTTTTGTTTCTCCGGGCGGTGCTAAAAAAAACTGTGACCCCAAAATCTCATCATCAGGAGCTAGCAAGCCATTGACATACAGCCTACCCGGTTCATCCGGATTGATCTCACCGCTAGCATCAATAAAAAGTTCAGATAAAGCGGGATAGCGATTAGGTACATCGCGCCAAAAAGGCACATTCAGCTTAAAAAATGAAAAATCATTTAAATACTGATGTGTGACGATTTGGTCATTCGTGTTTCTGCCATTTATCTGCCCACAGAAAAACTGCACCTTGCTAGCTTCTACATTCTTAATTCCTGATTCAAAATAAGAGAAATACTGACCATACCAAAAGAAAGTGACCTTATCACCCTCTTTTCGCAAGTCAAACATATTCCTATTTTGATTTCTAGCTTCAGTTCCGTACGGGTTGTCAGTTACCCAAAAGCTAGGAGTAAAGTCAATCTTATGTTTGATATGACTTCCTCCCTTGCCATCACCAAGCAAAAAATAAACACTAGCCCGATTCCCAACTCGGTCATGTTTCTCAATAGCCATCCCGGCGATAAGCCGATTGGCATTGTCCACAACAGTCAAGCACCAAGCGCCTGTCTGCCCCATTAGCCCAGTTTCAAACCAAGCCCGAGCCCAGATGTACCATTCTGTAGCTCCTACAGATAAGTTGAGTTCCTTAATAGCACCGAAAAAGGGATTGTTCCCTGTATTATTAAAGCCGTTAGGTAAAATCCCTAACCGTCCATTAAATGCCGGATCGGCTGACATCGTTGTGACAGCTTTCTTCCCTTGATTCTCGTAAAATACCGTGCCATTTTGCCAGTTAGCAAAGTCTCCACCCTGATTACTAGCCAGAGTAACGTTTTTCTTTTCCTGCACAAAGTCTGATTCTTCAAACTTCCCATATTGAATAGCCCCATATTGGCTAACGATCGCTACAAACCCAGACTCCTTTTTAAGTTTGATTTTGTAGTCAATCGGCACAGGCTCACTACCTGTATTATTGATAATGGCTTCCCAAATTCCCTGAGCATTTTTAGTAAATTCAAAGCGCTTCGAATTCTTAGCATGACTCAGACCATCTGCAATGTTAAAGTAGATAGTCCCTTTACCGTTAAAACGGATTTCCTTAAAATTCAGATTCCCGCCAGGAATCGCATAAAAGACACGGTCAGGCAGATGGCTGAAGGTCAACTTTTTCGGTTCAGATACATTGAGAGCCGCCTGTAAAGCGTCATAATCAGCCACACTATCATATGCCACATAAAAGGGTACAGAGATCTTCTTCAATTTCTTGCGAGTCTTGACAAACTCTGCACCACTCATCGTTGGATACTCCTGAAAAGTCGGGTCATGGTCTGCACCGTTAAAAGCGGTGAACCCATCTAAAACAGTAATCCATTTTGTCAATTCAACGTCGTTAAAATGTACTTTTATCAATCAAGTCCACCCCAATCCATTCACAGCGTTCAGAATAGCCTGACGCTTTTCTTGTTCTTCAGCTATTGGCTCAGCTAGTATCTGAGAGACTTCTCTCGTATCTACTTGCTGAGACACGATGACTGGCCGATTAGCTAGCTTAGCGATGGTTTCCAGAAGCACAGATTCCTTGTTTCGGTTATGATCAGGATCGAGTATCTGATCCAGCAATTTACCAGATGTCAAGGCAACTTGCACCTCTCGATTTCCCAAAACTCCTAAATCAGGAGCTAAGATTTCATCTCCAAAAATGTCAGAAATCTCATCAGCCATTCCCCCAACGTTTTTCTTCACATCCTTGAAACGATCTTGTAGACCTTTGTCTAAACTTTGCATGATTGCATTACCAGCAGGGATCAAGAGCTTGCGGTCATACTCGATTGGTCCCTTGTGATCACGGATCCAGCCTGCGATACCGCCGACAAAGTCCGTCACACTACCCCAAGCAGATTTTAGACCACCCAGGAAGCCATCAAGGATAGCCCGACCAGCATCCCAAAGATTGATATTAGCTAGACCTTTAAAGATATTGGTGACACTGTTGACCACATTGGTCACACCCTGTTGTAAGGTATTCCAGGCATTCTGAGCGCCTTGGATCAGACCGTTGATGATAGAAATAACCCCCGATTTCAGGGCATTCCAGCCATTCACAGCCGTTGACTTGATGCTCTCCCACAGACCAGACAGGAAGTTCATAAAGCCGTTCCAGATATTCTGTGCGCCCTGTACAAGACCTGTTATCAAGTTTGTTACAGTGGATTTGACCCATTCCCAAGCCGCTGAAGCAGCTGACTTGATAAACTCCCAAATCGCAGATAAAGCAGCTGAAAAGTTTTCAAATGCAGCTTTCCCGAAACCTACAATGGCATCAACCAAGCCCATGAAAATGGCTTTGATACCTTCCCAAACCAGAGAAACACCATTTTTTATCCCCTCCCAAATCAGAGCTAGGTCAGCACCTAGCTGGGTGAAATTCCCAGTCACTAGGTCAAGGATGACCAAGATAGCTCCTAAGAAGATAGATTTGATAAACTCCCAAGCTCCCTGAAAGATCATCTTTAGGCCTTCAAAAATCTGAGAAATTCCATTTGAGACACCATTCCACAAATTCAAAAATCCATCAATAAAAGGCTGGACGATAGACATGATCGTCGTAGTAAATTGGGTCCAAGCAATCGAAGCAGCTGTTTGTATTGTCAGCCACAAAGCATCGAAAAATACAACAATCCCATTCCACAAATTCTTGACATTCTCAACAGCCGAGCTCCAAGCCTCAGACACTCCAGTCCACAGGTTGTTTGCACCTTCAGAGATGCCAGACCATAACCCACTAAAGAACTCAGCTATTCCCTGCCAAGCCACTTTTATCCAATCAACAAAAGCAGCCCAAATCTGACGGCCAGTTTCGGTTTGAGTGAAAAACCAAGTTAAAGCTGCGATTGCAGCAGCAATCCACCCAATAAGAGGGATTGAAGAAATAGCAGCTATCGCTGATGTAGCAAAACCTGAAATAGCTGTTTTTGCAATTGCCAAAATACCAGGTATGCCACCTAAGCCTTGCACAAATGTAGCAATTTTAGCCACTGGAAGTCCAACTCCTAAAGCAACTACAGAAGTCTTAAGTAAATCTGCTGCTAGCTGATTATCCTTAAAAAACTTAGTTACATCTTTTAGTATTGATGACACCTCTTTTATAAATCCTGTCAGAATTTCAAATGCAGTGCCAAGCAAATTGACTTCTTGCTTACCATCTCTTACTCCTAATAGCTCTCCAATGAAACTACCAACAATCCCAGCGATATTGCCAATAGTCGCCCCGACATTCTCAAAAGTGACACGGATATTATCTGCTATGTTGACAATTTGTTTTGCCGCATCGTCACTAAAACCTAGCACCTTCAGAATATCGATGTTATCCTGTTTGTTTAAGGAGCCAAAAATCATGTCAAAGAAAGTCTGGAAAATTCCTGTGACCCTTGATAATTGATCATACACAGCACTTCCAAAAGCATCTCCAAATAACTCAGAAGCTATCTTGCTAATCCCTTCTGTTAATAGCAATCCAAGACCAGAAAACACATTTCCAATCATTGGAATGAAATTATCAAATAGAAATGTTTTGGTAGTATCTAGTAAAGCATGTAACGCTGGCAAAATATTCTGTCCCAAGGCCAACTGCCCAAGCACATTCTGCGCCGCTGCTTTCATGGCAGAAAAGGAACCACTAAAGGTTGATGCGGCCTCTTTGGCAGTCGTACCTGTGATATCCAGATTTTCCTGAATAGCATGGATGGCATTGTAAACATCAGATAGGTTGTTGATGTCGTATTTGACACCAGTCAGCTTCTCAGCGTCAGCCAAGAGCCTTTCCATTTCGGATTTAGTACCACCGTAGCCAAGCTTGAGGTTATCAAGCATGGTGTAGTTCTGCTTAGCAAAACCCTGATACGCATCTTGGATCCGCCCCATGTCCGTACCCATTTTATTTGCATTATCGGACATGTCCACCATAGCCATGTTGGCTACATCAGCAGCTTTCGCTGTGTCACCTCCTAACGATTGTAAGAGGCTTGCGGAGAACCCTGTTACATTCTCCATGTAAGCATTGGCTGACAGACCTGTTGTCTTATAAGCTTCAGCAGCATATTTTTTAACTGTGTCAGCGCTACCCTTGAAAAGAGTCTCAACCCCTCCTAAAGATTGTTGGAGGGCTGCCCCCTCATGAATAGCCGCTGAAAAGGCCTTACCAATCCCAGCCGCTGCAATCGCTTTTGTCGCCACGCTGACCAAGCTAGCTCCTAGCGATTGCCCAGCACTTTGGCCAGCAGCCGACGCCTCAGGGTTTAGAATGGCTTGGATTTTCCCAGTGATTCCTCTCGCAGACGGAATCAACTGCACATATGCTTGTGCGATTTCTGTAGCCATTACCTCTCACCTCCTGCTCCGTCTAATATCTTTTGACGATACGCTTCAAATTCCTTGCCAGAACTAAAGACCATCTCATCCCTTTCTTTCCCTTCTCCAACTAGCTTTTGAGCTATCATAGTTGGCCTATTCGCACCCTTTTGACCATCTTTGGTCTTAAACCAGACAAGCGTTGACAGCCTATCCAGCGTACTAGCCATCAGCAAAGTCTCAAAAGGCACCCTTTGATTACTCAAAGCCATCTTGATCCGAGAGTCCTCTTTTAAACCAAAAGCAAAGATAGCTACCTGTTGAGCAGGTAGCTGTCTATAATCATAAATGCCATAAGTTTCAGCGAGGTCACAGATGAGAGCATCTTCATCTAGGTTGATCATTCTAGCAAGGAGGGCTATTTTTTTAGATGCGTCCTGCTTTTAAAGATTTCTTCCACTTCCTGCATCAATTTTCCTGTCGGCACCATCCCAGTTTCTGTTCGGACGTGGTCCTTCAAGTCCTGAGCCTTTTCACCCAGCATCAGATTGATAACGGTTGGCAAGACAGCAGGATTCTTATCCACTTCTGCCACTGCTTCCAGCAGTTCATAGTTATCCAATCGTTCCTGCGTGATTTCAAAGGCAAAACCAGTTGAAGTTTTCCCTTTAAATGTTTTTCCTTGTGCACCATGATTACGTTTGTTACGTTTGCGTTTTGCCATCTATTAAGCCCCCTTGATGTATTCGTAGTGAGTATTTCCGTTAGCGTCCGGAAATGCTGTGATAGTTGTTTGATAGCCAACAACTTCGCCATCTTTATAGGTGATTTCTCCGACTTCAGTGACCTTTCCGGAAGGAATAACGATACGTTTGAGAGCACCGTTTTTCAAGATCATTTCAATAGCTAGACAGTGATTTTCCAGCTCTTTTGAATTAGCCTTGATGGTGATACCAGCAGCAAGATCCCCTGAAACATTTTCAGACCCATAAACCTCTTTCAGGACATCAATATTGAGCCCCTCGATCAAGGTATAAACAAATGTGTCCTTCTTCTCGGTCTGAGAAGAGTTGACGATAGTGCCACCCCAAGCCTTGATATCTTCAGATTCAGGTGAGTTGTTATTTGTCACACCATCCTCTGAGATGAAACCTAAAGACTTAAAAGCAGCATCTAGCTTACTTGTCGCATCGACTGGCAATTTTGCGCCAAGCGGTGCAGAGTGTACTGCTCCACCAACCTTTGGTTTCGCAGTTGTTACATTAGCTTCCAATGCCATTGCAATATCTCCTTTAGTAATAGTTAATATCAAACACCGCTTGATAGCGGTATCGTTTGGTCTCTGTGTCCGTAAAATTGTAGTCGCTGTTTAAGTGGACACCGCTGATTGAGTCCAGCTCAATCAAGCCTTTCACGGCATGCTTCACTTTGACATTGAGCTCAGCAGCTTTCTGCATGCTCGGAGCGTAACTCTGGAAGGCAAAAGTCGCACTACCAGAATGATTCCGCTCCCTTCCTCCTGTCTTTTGAATAATAACAAAACTATCAGGAGCTTCAGCTTCATGCTCAAAAAATGACGGCACATCTAAATGACCGTCAAGATATTTCTTGATAATAATTTCAATCATCTAACGTACCGCCTTCAGCAAAGTATTATTTCTTAGATTGTCTTTCTTAGCTTGATAGGTTTTGGGATAGACCATCGCATTTGCCCGCGTCTTCCCGACATAGCTGTCCTGCTCATAGCCTGGTCCACATCTGCTACGGATTTTAGTAGCTTCCTGATTTAGTAGATTTTGGATTTCCCTTGACTTCAGCAAAGCACCGACACCAGCACCATTTAGCTTGACTTTCATACTAGCCATACCGCTCCACCGTCACTTTCTTATTCCAGTCCAGCGGAATCAAGCTGTCAATCCCTTCGGTTGGGATGCCAAAAGTGCGCCACCGCTGATCAAAGAAAAGCACTTCCTTATCTTCCCAATCGTGATTGTCACCTTTGGGGATTGCCAAGGTGTAGACAGCCACCTTACCAGTAAGATTGAGCTGATTGACTTTCTCGTCTGTTGAGGTGGGGCGCACAAGCACATTTTCAACCTCAATTTCTCGATCTTCAAAGACAGAATGACCAAAATCATCCTGTCCTGTCTTGACCTTGTCAATTAAGGTCACGGTAATTCCCTTAATCCGTCCCATAGATCTCCATCACCCCAAATCTTTGCTTCTTTAGTCCCAAGCGTTTGAGCTCCGAATCCTTGATAAAGAGACCTCCGCCTGGAACCAAATAGGACCCACTTACCGAGTAGCCCAAGGCACTCTCAGCAAATTGAGTCATCGGCTCCTGCTCTGTAGAGGTCATCAAGGTACGAGCGACCACATCGACAGTAACAGACTTGACCACACTGGCAAAAGACGAATCCTTTGCCACAAGCACATCCAAGTCTTTTCCAACCTTCTTAGCTTCGACACGCAGAGAGTCAGAGACAATTTTCAACAGAGCCTCTGCTCGCTTGCGTTCGTCTGATTTTAAAAGACGCCACAAAATTTGCAGGTCTTCAACTGTTGCAAAGTCTCCCATTTAGCTTACTCCTTATGCGCTTCCAACAAAGCCAGCAATTCTGCTTTTTTAGCTTTATCACTGTACTCAATCCCAAGCTCGTCTAGCTTAGACTTGAGCTCTGGCACAGTCCAGTTTTCTGAATCATCCGCTTGTCCTTCTTGCTGCTTTGCATATTCAGCAGCAGGAATCCAGTCGCCCAGCAATTTACAATCTGTTTCAATCGTTACTAAAGTTTCTTTGTTAATATATTCCATATTAAGCCTCCACACGAGCAAATGCCTGCTCGTCAAGAATTCCCCAACCCACATACACTTGCGTACGTAAGCAAACTTCACGGTAGCGTTTCAAGTCACGACCAGCACCGTCTGGATCACCGTATTTAATAATTTCAAGAGGAATTTCTTCAGCATATCCCCATTTAACAGCATTTTCAAAATCACCGACGATAACATGGTCTTTTTTAGCTGAGCTAGCAACAGTAGTCAATGTTTTATTAATATCAGACTTCATTCCGTAAAATGAGTCTGGATTTTGACCAAAACGGTATTCAGGATATTGGACTACCCCATTTACCTTGATTTTCCCAAGTGCTGCTCCTGCAGCTGGAGACAATGCAATACCGTTTACTTCGCAATCATTTGCTGTGATGGTTGCGACAGCAGTATCAATATTTTCATCAATTTTATCTGCTTCATAAGTCACTACATTTCCAGTGATCAAACCATCAAATGAGTTCGTTGATTTGAAAGAAGCATCTGTCATTGATTTTGGTTCAAGCCCATGGAATGAAGCGATATCAATTGCTTGTGCAACTTTTTTAGACAAGCCATCGATAAATGACTTGAGGTAAGATAATTGTTTTTCTTCGGAACAATTTACAAATTCCTCTGATACCCGTGCTTGGTAAGTAACCAAAACAGGTTTGATTACTTTTGGTTTCATAGTTGCACTTCCGGCATTTGAAGGGGAACCTTCACCTACAATTTCAGCATTCCCTTCGAGATTGAAAACAAATGTTTCAGTCCCAGAAAATGGAATAGGTTCTTGAGTAGTAAGCTTTGCAAGAGTGGAATGCCCCTTTACCTTACTAAAGATATCTTGTACTGTTTCGACTGGGAATAGATCCCCTGTTTGTAGTGTTGGCATAAAATTATTCTCCTCTCATTTTGTGCAGCATTCCTTTCAATGCTGCATCTTTTTCATCAATCGAGCTAGGTTCATTTGTTCCAACAGGATAAGTTGGTTGAGATTTCTTCATAAACCCAGCCAAGCGCTCTGCATCTGCCTTGAAGCTTTCTTCATCAGTTCCCTGCAAACGATCTGCAAGGTCGTAAGGCAATCCATGTTGCAAAGCAATCCTAGTTCGCAGACTAGCCGTCTCATAATTAGAGATTTGATTCTGCATCTCTTCAAGTTGCTTGTCAGCATCCGCCTTACTTTGACGATTAGCTTCAATTGTTGACTTCAAATCAACATTTTCTTTTTTCAAGTCTTCAACAAGAGATTTAAGCTGGTCATAGTCGGCATACTTCTCTTTCTCCCGAGATAAACGAGCCTTAATAGCAGCATCAAATTCTTCTTGTGTTGTGATCGGTTTAAAATCTGACATTCTCATGTCTCCTTTCTCCTGCTTCCCCGGCAGTTCGGTAATTTTTGGGCATCAAAAAAAGCAGTCACAAGACCGCTTATTTTAATAACTGATTTTTTGCTTTTTCTTAGGCTTAGTTGTAGCACAAGCCCAGTGCGCAAGCAATGCACTATCCATCAAAGAAATATCCATGTCGTCAAAGTGCGATCGGTAGCCAAATCCACCATTTGATCCAATATTCCGCTTATCGCAGTTAGTAGCTACTTTAGACAGCGATGGCTGGCCAGCGTGACAGATGGTTTTCTGATAGATTCCTTGTTCCCAAAGAGCATTGGCCACGATGATTTCCTTCACCGTCGGCAGAATCACATTCTTGATTCTGTAGTCCTTCAACTCTTCGTCCAGGATCTTTTGACCACTTGCGCCATCAATGACAATTTGAGCCACATCGGCTTGACGCAAAAAGGCAACCATCCACTCATTTCCATTACGAACAGATTGGCAATCGACTGTCTCAACAAAGTAACGACCATCCTTAGTCCGTGCAGCAATACTCAATGCCACGTTCGTTCCATCTTGACCGTACTTAATACCAACAGACAACTTGCCAGATAATTCTGGAACATCATCTACCTTGAGCTCATTCCACTCCGTCTCAGAAATAGCAGATTTCTGGTTGTAGGTCGGCCAAAATCCCAAACGTTGGATATTATGGTCTAGCTTATCCTCACCAAGCTCTGCTTCAATTTTACGCTCATTTAAGTGGTAGCCCATAGATGGATTGGAATTATACCAAGCTTCCACATCGTCAATTTCCTTTTCGTCAGAAACCGACCACTCAGCCCAGCCCGAATACTTCCCTTTACCGAAAAGACAAGTCTCACGGTACTTAGTAAAAACCGTACCGCTTGATACAGGGGTCGGAGGTGTCCCACACATGATTGTGATAGGATTTGCACTATCCGTCACTGTGTACTTCAAAGCAGATTCTTGCTCAGTCGTGTACTCTTGAGCCTCGTCAATGATCAGCATGTCAAATCCCTCACCAAGACCACCATTTGATGTTCTGGTACGAAATTGGACAACACCACCAGTAGAATAAAGCTCGATTCTTTCCTGCCCCTTGGCTCGAATGGAATTGAAATCCTCACCATCCACATACCCCATTTTCTCAAGGTATCGCTTGACCTTTTCAAAAGAGGAATGGGATGTAGAAATCCGGTGAGCCGTATGCAGGATATTCAATCCCTTATGCAAACCCCAAATTTCAAGAATATAAAGAATTTCAGATTTCCCATTACGACGAGGAATAGAGTAACCAAACTTCTGATGCACCCAAAGACCGTTCTTGTCAACAGCCATCATAGGCAGCAAAAGATTCTTTTGCCAAGCATAGCAAGAAAGACCAGTCCGCTCGTAAAGTTCAATCGCTTCTTTAGCTTTTGAATTTTTCTTGACGTATTTTAAAATCACCGATTGAGTAGGATTCTGATTGCCAAGTTTCTTCCTAGCCATTCCACATTCCTTTCAATCGTCATCGCATGATAACCCTATCGCTGGGAGATGTAAGCGCCGCCAAATAGTATCTAAAATATTCAGATACTCCAGCTCTTCGACTTATGCATTCTTTTGATGCTTTGAATTCTTTTCCACCCATTTTTTGAAATCATCAAATGTATCCATTTTTTGCAATAATAGATACTTCTCGACTTCTTCAATAGCTTTCTCGACAGAATTGTCATTGAAACAATAGCCATTAAGTGACAAATCAAAAATTTTATTTTTGTTTTTCTTATCAACAATCCATAACTCCTCACCATGCCAAGCGCTCTGTTGGTCGTAACATTTAGAGGACTGTATCTCCAGATTGTTATCTTCAATCAATCCTATCAATTTTTTGTATTTGTTCATCAAAATTTCCTTTCTGAGCATAAGAAAAGCACCCTGACCACTGTCAACGTGCTTATGCTATAATTTCAACTTCCTTGATTTCGTTCTCAAAAAGTTTTGTCCATCGGGTTCCCGACTGAACGGACAACCCATCATATTCTTCATCATAGACATCCTTGTCCTCATAAAGACAGATGCCTTCAAATGTTTGGCCGTCAATATCGGTGATTCTGACAACCTTGTTATTAAATTTTCTAAGTTCCATCAGTCTCCCCTTTCGTAATATGTCGGTATCAAGTGTGCGCCAGTTTTGCTATATTTGATTGTCATAGCATTTACTGGCTTACCAGTATAAACATCAATTCCCAACGGCCTATCTTCAAACAAATCAACCTTTTCATTGCTAGTTTGAGCGCCTTTTCTATTTGTTTCTAAAAATCCTGTCATCTTGTACTTGTCATACAAAGCATTGACATCTACATCATCGTAAAAATAGCTCTTTCCAGATGGAGAGGTTGACTGAATATGTCTAGCTTGTTTTTCATGGTTGATTTTATCCAACCATGTTCCATTTTTGAATTTTTCTTGGATATAAACTACATCTTTTAAGCGCTCATATCTTTCACTATCATTATACTTCAACTCCTGAAACTTTGCTAGAGAAATAGGTGCATTTTGCGGCCCCAAAACTTCAACGATTTTCTTGTACTCTCGGATATCTACCTTTCGGTTATTATCACGCACATCGATATTCTGCTGTTTGCGTCGTTCAAGGACATCAGCGCTTTCTTTTGACCACTTTTTAGACCAAGCGTTTTGCTGCTTCCCATTTTTTGGATGATAATCAATGGTGCATTGACAACGTTGATGCCTTCGGTAAAATCCTAGCGGCTCTTCACCGTACAAGTATTTACCAACCAGCGACTGACACCAGTCACAACAATGTCCCGTAGAATGTCGTTCAATGACTGGAGCCAGCCCAACTTTTTTCTGAAATTCCGCATTTTTCTGAATACTATCATCAATAATGCTCTGGCTAAAATTGACAATCGGCTCTTTCAAAATCCAAGCAATCTGACTAAACTCAGCTTCACTGGAAATCCGATTGACCAAACCAGCTATCCTATCCTGATTTAGTTCAGGAACTTGAACTCTCAGCCCTATTTTAGCCTCTTCATTCAAATTTTTCTGAACTTGCTGAGCATAGCCACTTATTAGCTCGAAATTCCGCCCCAGTGTCTCCGTCAGCAGCCTTTTAGCGATATTGTAATACATTTTGCCGTCTGGAAGATTAGAGGGGCTTACAGAACCTCTCAGAACCTTAGAAAGAATTTCCCCTAACTCGATAGCATACTCATTCGCATCCAGATAACCAGCTGACTTAGATTGTAATTTTGACAAGAGAGACTTCAGCACTTCGCTATCAAGCCTCGCCTCCTCAAATTCCGTCTGAATTTTCGTCAACAAGTCCGGCACGATATCCTTGACCATCATTTACCTCTTTCTCAATCGGGGCAGGGGCAGGATTCTCAGCACCCTTGATACCTGTCAAGTCTCGGATAGTCTCACCATCCACATAACCAGGCACAGCCTGATTGAGCTTGATAGCACCATCCCCAATCATTGTCAACATATTGGCATCTGCTTCAAATAACGGCTCCCACTTCACTTTCGTTTTCACAAATTGACTGCGGGAATATTTAAAATCATCTTGCAAACAAGTAGCCACATAAGCCACATTCAGAAAACCTGCTCCCAGTGACCGCTGAGCCTTCCGCCCAGCTAAGCGCAAGTTTTCGTGACTAGCCTTGATAGCTTCTACAGATGATGGATTATCTGACACAAATCCCAAATCATCCAAGGTCAAGCCCATTTCGCCAGCAAATCCAGCAGCAGCCGTTCTCAGTTGCTCCGTAAAAGGCGACATGCTGGCAGTGCTAAACTGGCCAACGTTTGGCTTTTCACCATTATCGCTAGCCGAAATCGTCAACAGACTTGATACTGTCGCTTGCCATTTTTCCAACGGCTCTGCATCAGGATCCAGCCCCAGAATATACTTTTGAGGCCATGAGTAGAACTCTGCCGTAATATCAGCTCGCTCTAAAGTACGCTTAGCATATTTCTGATAATACATCCCAGCCCTCGTGATACGACTGCGCCCAAACGGTCTTACCGCATCAGGACGATGGATCACAGGAACCAACAACGGAATATTCGTCGGATTGCTGATTGAGTAAGGACGACCATCCTTTGGGATGAAATGCGTTGCATTTGGCTCAAAGTAAGCCTCTAAAGTTGCCTGACCATAATCATCCCGAGCCAGCACCGCATAACCTTCCACAAGAAGACCAGTGATAGGATCAATCACCCCGGTTGCATTGCTAGCTTCGATTACCTGCAACCGCACCTCATCATCTTCGCCTTTTGAAATATAGATGAAGCAACACGAACCAATCAGCGCAGCTAAAATGGCACTGTCAAAAAAGATATCTGGGTTATTGCGATCAAAGATTTTCGTGACATTGAAAACATCATCTCCAAATTCCCGAAAAACCAGACGATCAGCAAGACTATCCACACCTTTAGCAGTCCACCCCAAGGTCGCCCTGTACTGTGCTCTGACATTTGGAGGAATCGTGATTCCTATTGGCGCTTCCTGATGCTGCATAGCATAATGCTTATATCTCAGTTTGACCCTTGACCTACAAGATTCAAGTTTCCTCCTCAGATAATCAATTCCTCTTAATTCCAAATCATTCTCCTTCTATTTCTAGGTTTTGGCGCGAGAAAAAACGTACAGTGACGGCGTGAAGCCCCGCCGAGCCTTGGGGGAGGGTACTCCCCCCCTATCTGGCCAAAAGGCAGATTGGCTACAAAATCATTATTGCAATTTTTTCAATCATTAAGCAAAAAATATCATTGTTAATTTTTATTTAATAAATTTAGAATAGCATTCGTTCATATACTTAAATATTCTTTTGAGCGTTTAAGCTCTATACTTTGTCCAATCCCTACTTTGAGGTAAATTGCGATTGCCAACAACTTTCCCGTTTTCAGCTTTGCTATCAGCATAGAGCTTATCAGACTTCTGCCTATTGCATTGCCAGTGAGCCAGCTGTAGATTATTGATGTCTGATGGATGCCCATTTCTGTTGATTGGGATGATGTGATCAATGACCGGACTTAGCGGATGCGGGTACTTCAAGGATTTATCAACGGGTAGCCCACAAATCCCACAAGTATTTCTGGTTTTAAGTATGATGTTCTTGTTTTTTTCAAACGCAACACGGTGGGGTCCGTTTCTATCAGGGCGGGGGAGGTTCATCTTAAGGGCTTCCTTTTTTTATGATTGAGGGGGAGGTTTTCAAGACCTCTCCGGTTGTTCTGGGGAGGGGGTATTTTCTGTACTTGAACCCCTCCCGTATTTAACATATCTTATATTCTGTTAAATTCAATCAAATATCCCTAGAGGCATATTCTTCAAGGATCCAGCATTGTTTTCCTAAAACTGAATTTCCAAAATCTCAATATGTTAAATATAAGATGATTTAATACTTAAATTTAAGCATCACATCATCTATCTCATCCTGCTCATAACCAATATAATCGAGCGTTTGCCTCTGTGTTGAATGATTAAATATTTTCATCAACATAACCAGATTTCCTTCTCGTTTGTAGAAATGGTACCCAAAAGTCTTACGCATTGAATGCGTTCCGATTTTGTTAAGACCAATATGCAAAGCAGCATCTTTGAATATCAAGTAAGCAGCTTCTCTACTAATGTGATGGATTCTTGCGCCTGGCATGCTGCCAGATTTTGACCGTTTCTTTTTTCGACTTGGAAAAAGGAAATCGTAACTTTTCAAATCATTTTCTCTGATATACTCGTCCAGCGCCTTCCTCAGCTGGTCATTTATAGGAAATCTTTTCCTCTTCCTTGTCTTTTTTTCGTAAATATCAATATGATCGTTAAGCACATGCTTGACTTGTAGCGGGATGATGTCGCTGATTCGCAATCCAGAATACAAGCCACACATAATCAATATATAGTTGCGCTCACTTTTAGAACGTAGATAATCTTTCATGCGTTCGATATCATCAACTTCTCGAATTGGATCAACTTTTTTCACAACATCACCTCCAAACTACAAGAAAAGGCAGGGTGTGCCTGCCTTCGTCTATTATTCGATAGTACCATTTTAGCACATTGAAATTGGTATTTACTCTTGATTTACTCCGCTTTTACTCCAGAATAGCGACCTGCTCACCGTTTCGATAAAGCTCCGCGAATGCTAATAAAGCTTTATCAAGAATTTCATAGTATGAGCTTTCTGAGATCGAAAGCTCATTGTATATCGTCTCATCTTTCTTTCGATGCCAGACCAGGTACTTTTCATATATGATCCTGCGATAGTAAGGATCGTGTAGCTCGCTTACTGCCTGCTCAATGGCATCCAGCTCCATCTCTGCGTCTACTTTTCTGATAGCCAGCTTCTCAACCTGACTGGTCGTGTCACTTCCAGGATTTCGAGGCATGAAAGAGTATGTAGTCGTCACCTTTTGACCATTTTTGTCATTGGCCACACGACGCCAACGAGGATAGCCTTTCAAAATTTTCTTGGCATTTTCTTTCGTTTTGGCTTCGTTGATTTCTGGGAAAAAAGGCATCTCTCACCTCAATTCTATGTATTTTCATTTTTCAAGGCTTGTCAACACCTTTGAATAACGCTGCTAGACCATCGAAAAAAGAAGCAAGTGCTCTAGCTATATTCTTGAATCCTTCCCTGATGGTTCTCACTAGCTCTTCAAGCTCTTCAGGACTTAGCTGAGCCAGCTCTTGAGCTAGTCTCTCTTGATCACGCAGTAGAGCTTGCTTAGCTTTCTTCTTCTTGATTCTTTTGTTCATCTGGTTTTCTCCAAATTTTAGTGATAGCTTCAACAGTGCTGATAACTGTGATACCAATGATAACAGCAATAAATCCTGTTAACCATGGATGTTGCGCCATAAATTCATAACCGTTCATACTACTCTTCTCCTCTCTTTCCACTTGATCAACTTACCTGCATTGTCGTTATTCCAGTAAGGTGGGATTCTACCGATGTCCTTTTTTACATAAACAATCTTTTCAATCACTTTTTCAACTGTTTGTGGTTGCCGGTCATCATCGCTCCATCCAGCAAGCCACGCAGGATTCACATTATAAGTCTTAGCTATTTTCTCAATCTGTGGGATCGATGGTGTCGCACCTTTTTCGTAAAGCAACAAGGTATTCTTTGATATCCCTGTGGCTTCATGGATTTCACGACGGCTGAGGCCAAGCTTATTTCTTAATTCTTCAAATCTTGATGTCATATGGACCTCCAACGCCGATGTGGCCGCCGTTTTTCGGCTTTTGCGTGTGCAATAGCTGAGCGACACATATTATCCCAAACATAATCAGCATTTTCCAACTGCAAGTCGAGACATCTGACTCTTAACCTGTCAATCTCAGCTTCTTGCCTTTCGATATCTTTGTATGCTCTATGATAGAGCTCGTCTTCCAAGAAGCGAATGCGGTCAGCCATCGCTTCCTGAATGATAATGTAGGTTGGTTTCTTATGTTCTGACATTTCTACCTCCTAAAACGGTAAGTCATCATCTGAGATGTCCATAGGCTGGCTATTTTCAAAAGCTGGTGGCATCTGGTCGTCCATGCTGCTCTGATTAGCAGCTTTGTTACGACTTTCTAAAAGCTAGAAGCTGTCCGCTACGACTTCTGTGACATAGACACGCTGACCTTGCTGATTTTCGTAGTTACGAGTCTGGATGCGACCTGTAATTCCAATCAAAGCGCCTTTTTTAGCCCAATTAGCAAGATTTTCTGCCTGCTGACGCCAGATGACACAATTGATAAAGTCCGCTTCACGTTCACCACTTTGATTTTTAAAGTTGCGATTAACAGCCAGATTAAATGTTGCGACCGCTAGGTTTTGCGTTGTATAGTGAAGTTCAGCATCACAGGTCATACGTCCCACAAGTATGACATTATTGATCATCATCCGCCTCCAAAATATCTTGACTTTCGTGGATGTTGCCGATGATTTCTTCATCGCCAGTCCAAGCATAACCCTCTCCTATACCTTTTAGATATATAGCAGGCATTCCGCCTATGAATGTGCCACCATATTCTTTTTCTAAATACACTTCATGGTGACATCCTCTTGTACATTTAATGATGTCCCCAACGAACACATCTTGACCATTTCTGTCGATCAAGCCTGTAGATTGCATGAGTTCGATTTCGTCTGCTTTGCGCATAAAGGTGATGCCGTCACCGATAAAATCCAATTGGTCTCTATCCCAATGAATTTCATCAACATCAATCATTTCCTTGTCATTTTTGAGCCACGCTCTAAATTTCGGTCTCATCTTGCACCTCCTCTGAAATTATTAGCAATATTTTGTACCTCTGTATCAATTAATTTATGTCTATAATTTAACAACGGATTCATGAGGTCATTTCTCACAGCAGGCCTCAAAATGATTTCATCTGCTTTGATAAATCTTTTATCGTTGATTTTTATTTTTACATCATGTCCGTTTGCAATATGTTCAAGGTCGCTGTTAGACAAAAATATTTCAAATGTACTCATTCATCCGTCTCCTCAAAATAAAATTTACCGGCAAATGGCTCGATTTTAATGATTCCATAATCTTGTCCAAGTCTTACTATAAATGGTTTCGCGATTCTTTCATGCAAACCGCTCAATTGTTCTCTAAACTTTTCTAATGGAAGCGTAGATTTGTAGAAATTACATTGATAGCACGCTGGCATATAATTGTCGAAGCTATCGTCTCCGCCTAGATAATGAGGATGCAAATGATCAACTCTCAAAGTCTTTAAATCCAAAGCTTTACCACAATACGCACAACGCCCTCCGTATTTATCTAAAACTTTTTGTCTAGTGGTTTTAGATATGCTTTTTCTTTTCATTCTGCTCCTCTACTTCCTCTCAAATAATCAGGGATTTCATCCCCAATTTGTAAGCTATCATACTGCTCTTTTGTGACCAAAAAGCGCCCATAAGCTCCAACCGTCACAGTGTGTCTCCCATCAATCACCTCTTTATCAGTGATTTTTCCAAGCACGTCCATAGAGCCTCCAGCATTATCAGCCCTATGAATCGTAATTAATTTTCTAGCTTCGAGCTGTTCCACTCGCTCGTTGAGCTTGTTGATCCTGATGATTGCTGCCATCAAAATCGCTAGTAAAATAGCGATGCTGAAAATAAAGACTCCATGCTCTCTCATGTCAAATCCTCCTCCCAAACAATTTCGTACCATCTTGTGAGTAAAGTGTCTTCTTCATTTACGAGATAACCACCATCTTTAAAATATTGCAAAGCCTCATTCACATGCTCTTTTGTAGGAAAGTCTGAATTCTCAGTTATGTCACAAGTAGACTTTTGAATATCCTGAAAGTCAAAGCGGACTCTACCAAAACCATTGCTTGCACTTTTTCTAATATAAAAATTGATTAGTTTGATGAGTTCGTTAACAATGATTTCTGATAGTTTCTTTTTAGAACTCTGATACAATTTTTTAGTTGTATTTATTTGTATAATTTTATTCATCTTTTTTCTCCTTTAAAAATTCTTTATACACTTTCTCAAAAATCTCGATCACAAGTTTTTGAGGAATATTTGAACGCTCATTGTATGATTTGGAAAAGTTTGTTAATGTGGTTTTTGCTGGCTTAACTTCCGAATTTAGATTTAAAAATATATTCCCAACAAATTTTGTTGGTTTTTGTAACGGATAGTCATAATTGTTATATCTAACCAAATTTATATAAGGTAAATGAAAACCTAATATTTTTTGAATATACTCCCACATTTTACTATTAGCAGGATTTTCAATGATCCAATATTGGGGCTGATACCTTTTTAAAATTTGAATGGTATTAAATACTGTTAATTCTCCATTTAAACGCTTCATGAAGAGCTTTTCAAAATCATAATCATGGAAAGCATCTATGTAGTCTTGTTTTGATCGTATTGTAAACGGACTTGGCTTCCTCTGAGGTAAAAATAAACTATCTGATAAATCTTCACGTTTCCAGAAAGCTGTTCCGTTTGACATAGCGCAAGCGACTGACCAAGATTCGCATGGTGGACTAGCAATAATCAAATCAGGTTTTGGCAATTTGTCTAACTCATTAAAGAGCGTATTGTCACCAAATAAACGTCCATAATCAGCAAGATTTAAGTTTATAAAATGATCGTTCTTGTTTTCTATATCTATTCCGATTGAGTAGATATCAATGTTCGCCCCCCCTGAACGATTCAATGCTTTCGCACCTTTAAAGTACGAACCATTTCCGCTATCAAAAAGGGCCCAAACTACCATATCTTTGATAATCAATACCTCCTATCCTTCATCCCGGCAGAATATACAAAGCACCTTCCAGTCGCACCCTCAAAGATACGACTTGACAAAGCACCATTGCCAAAATCATCCGCATATAAGGCCTTGATTTCTTCGCTTGACAAGTTCGTGTTGATGATTGTATTACTACGATTATCCAAAATCTCGTAGAGTACACGATGCGCCCACTCATTACTACGAGCGTCCGCTTTGCGACTCTCTTTTCCTAGATCGTCAAGAAAGAGAAAGTCAACATCGGTCAACAGCTTTACCATCTTAGACTCAGAGTACCCATTCTCAACCTTGAAGCTCTCTTTGATTAAGCTAAAGAGTCTCACCACCGACACGAAAAGCACGCTTTTCGGCTCATCATAAGACTTAAACTGTTCATTGAGATAAGCGGCCAAGCCATAAGTCAAATGACTCTTCCCAACGCCAGACGGGCCAGTGATAATAGCGTTGCCAGTCTCACCTTTCGCATAGCAACGTTCCAGACGCTTTACAAAATTTACTGCTTCCTGGTCAATGTCGCTCATGACCTCATAATTTCGCAAACTCTTGTCTCTTAACTTGTCTGAGATAATGCTATCTCTCTCAAAGACAGCATAGGTATCAGCTAGCTTGCTTTGCACTTCAGAAGTCTCATTTAGCTTTTTTTCAAAAAGGCTAATCGCAGCCTTGGTACATTCAGGGCACTGCTTGATTTCTTCCAGCCGTCCCTTGATTGGCATTTTGGTCAGCCAAAGCTGGCAACCATGCACTTCGCAAGTCTCATCTAAGACCTTCCTAGCTTCAAAATTTTTAAAATAATTCATCAAAAACCTAACCTTTCGTCAACTGATTCTGACTTGGTCCGTGGAGACTGATTCAGATAACCTTCAAATTTTGGTCCGAATAGAGTCTCGGGTCTGAGATATTTCTCATACTTGGTGCCAGACCAATCTTTGACCATTGTGTCAATCACATGGATAAAGTCATCTAATCTGAATCCTTCGTTCCATCTAGCCTTGATATTAGTGCGAGTCTTTAAACCATTTGCCTTGTAATTCCTATTGGCTTTCTCATTCAAGTAAGATATGATTTCCTTATATGGAATATCTTCTTCCTCGTTATCTGAAACAGTAGGATAGGTAGTTAAGCTATCCTCATCTAAGCTACCCTTACTTAACCTAACCTGTGTATCCATTTGGTATCCATTTGGTATGACATTTTTTAAAGGCTTGAGGTCAGCTGTTTTTGACTTATCAAATTCCAATTGAGCCTTTTCGGATTGGTACAATGTTGATTGGAACCTATCCGAACGAATATAATTGTGAATCCGCCAATGACGAATGACAACCACACCGCTATCAAAAGGAATAAGGAACCCTTTTGCGATAAGTAATTTCATGTCATCATCGCTAGCTCCGATAGTTCTCTGAATCGTTTTCGCCTTGTCAATAAACCCTTCATCATCAGCTCCCATATTCAGATGAAAATAGAGAGCCTGAGACGATAGTGGCATTTCAAGAAAACGGTCAGTTTCAGTGATTTTTCTGCTAAACATTCTACGTTGAGCCATTCTCTACCCCTCCACATTCGAAAATTTCGTATATTCCTTGTGAAAATACAGCTTTACAGTCCCAAGGCTGCCATGCCGATTTTTTTTGATAAGAAGCTCAGTCAGATTGCTTTCTGGCTGGTCATCAGAATTGTCTTGATAGTATGCGTCACGATAGAGAAAAGCGACAATGTCAGCATCCTGCTCAATACTCCCAGAATCCCTTAAATCAGACATGATGGGTCGTTTATCCTGACGTTGCTCAACACTGCGACTCAGCTGTGACAGAGCTATCACTGGCACTTTCAATTCTTTAGCAATGACCTTCAACTGTCTGGAAATCTCAGACACTTCCTGTTGCCGATTATCTGTCTTGCGTCCTGTGATAAGCTGCAAATAGTCAATCACAATCAGACCTAAACCGCTCGTTTCCTGAGCCAGTCTCCTCGCTCTCGCTCGAATGTCTGAAATCCTGATACCAGCCGAATCATCTATGAAAATCGGTGCTTCAGCTAGTCTACTCTGAGCATAGACCAGCCGTTCCCATTCGTCCGTGGACAAATAGCCTGTCCTGATATGATGGTTTGGTATCGCTCCTTCTGCTGACAACATCCGCTCAACCAGACTCTCAGCTCCCATTTCAAGCGAGAAAATGGCCACTGGCTTTCCTGACCTAGTTGCCACATTTTGAGCAATATTGAGAGCAAAAGCTGTCTTACCCATCGCTGGCCGTGCTGCTAAAATGATCAGATTGTCCTCATGCAAACCAGTCGTTAGCTTGTCAAAGTCGTAAAAGCCTGTCTCAATCCCAGTGATTTCACTGCTGCTATTTGACCGCTCTTCGATTTTAGTGTGATTTTCCAAAAGTACATCATGGATTGGCCTGAAACTTCCCTTGTTGCTAGACTGGCTCACTTTGAGCAGTGATTGCTCAGCCTTAGCAATAATCTCATCAATGTCCATGTCCTCGTCATAAGCATTCCCGATTGAGTCAGACAGATTAGCAATGATTGACCGCAACCTTGATTTCTTGGCCACAATTTTGGCATAATGCTCCGCATTTGAGCTAGTCGGCACAGCATTGATAATCTCAGCTAAATAGCTGACATTCCCTGCTAAATCTAGCTCATTGCTAGCTTCTAGCGCTGATTTTACAGTCACAATATCAATGGCTTCACCGCTTTCAAATAGACCCATCATAGCCTTAAATAGTATCTTGTGAGCTGGTTTATAAAAATCCTCTGGCTTGAGATGCTCAGTCACCTCAATCATCTTGTCTGGGTTGATAAAGATTGACCCAAGCACAGCCTGCTCAGATGCTAAATCATGAGGCAAAACCTTGATTTCATCTATGACAACCACTCAAATCACCCCAATCCTGTAAGCCTGCAGGCTGCTTCTTTCTAGCTTCAGCCATCTGCTCAGCAGCCTCACAAAGAGCCTGCTCCTGCATCCACAGCACATAGAGAGCCTGCATATTAAGCATTTCTTCTTCCTTTCGCTTTTTTTCGGCTTTACGATGGTCAACATAGCAACCAAGGGCTCCAGCCAAGAAAAAGAATGCAATCATCATCACGCTTCCCAGAAATTCACTCATCGCTTTCAATCCTCTCCCTAATGATCCGATCTTCCTGTTCCAGATGAACGATCCTCACAGCATTACGACGCATGCTATCCCGATTATCCTTTATCTGAGCTTGTAGATCCTTTAAGTGATGCTCTCGCTCAATACCAGTCTTAACTAAAATAGTCAAGAGAAGCATAAAGCTGAAAAACATTGTAAACAATCCTAGCTGTAGATTAGCGATGGTGTTTCTCATCGCTTTATTTTGAAATTTCAAGTTTTCTAGTTCTTTCTTTAATGCCATATTTCACATTACCCCCTCAATGCCGTCCGCTCCCAATTTTCGTGATACCAGTCAATGACCGCATCACGAGGGAATTTATCGCGTCTTCCTTCGATTCGCGGGAAATCTTTGTGACAATTGAACCGCTCATCGAATGTTCCCGTATCTCTCGTGCCTAGAAGCATTTCAGAGCATTGAGATTTATTCAGCTCCATCGGGAAGCGCCTCTTTTCATCAGTCACGACGTGCATGACTTTCAAGGCTCGATCCATCAAGCCAGCCTCAAACTGGTCTAACAGTTGATTCATTAGCTCATTCATGATATAATCCTCTTGTATATTTATTTATTTCAAAGCCTGATTGCCGTCAGGCTTTTTCTGTTTCTGACCAATAGTCAGCCAGATTTACTGCCATGACAGCCGCAAGGTTCTTTTGCTCCGTCAAGATTTGCCGTTTGTACGGTGCCAACCCATCATCCCGTTCTGTTGCTGTTTTTGGCAGATAATAGCCATTTGGCTTCCGTTTCTTGGCAACAATTGGATGATGAAAGTTGACACGCAAGCTCTCAATCACTTCTTCAAGCGCTCGCTTGGTCAGTCCAGTGATGTTTCTCAGCTCACTTGCCTGGATAGGTAAGTCAAAGCTAGCACAATTCCTGATTGCATTAAGTACCTTGGCCTCGATCTCATTCATGTCTCTGCTAATCGTCATAGCTAGTCCTCGCTTCCCTCAATATCCAAAACTTTTGAAATATTGTCCTTGAGCTTCCGACTACCTTTCCCATACTTAAACAATTCTGAGATAGTTGATTTCGTTACTCCCACAGCCTCAGCAAGCTGAGTCTGAGTCCATTCAAGGTTGTACAGTCGCTCTTTCACAAGAGCGATCCAAATTTTCTGTTTTTGGCTCATCTTTTTCCTTTCTAATTGTTGATACTAATTGGCGTTGGAAACAAGAACCTGATGGTTCTCTAACCCCGATACCTTAATATTAGGTGCATTGATATAGATAATATTTTCGCTAATCTGTATCAATGTTTTCCCTAAAGCAGTTTTATTAGCCTGTTTTTTTGCAGGCTTTTTATTATATCGATACTTCTTCGGTCTCATCTCCCCTCCCCCTTTCTATTTTTTAATAAATTAGCTAAAAAGTTAGCGAACACTATTGACATTTTTAAATAAATGATTTAAAATCAAAGCATAGAGAAAAGACCTACTAAAAATGTAAGTTTGACCTTATTAAAACGGATGCCAGTCAGTTTTTAAGGCTTTATTTTTTAGTTGTCGTGTTCGCTAACTTTAGCTTACGTATTATATTTTAAATCATATATTTAATTTTGTCAACAGTTTTAAATAAATAATTTAAAATATTTTTTCGTGTTGCTTAGAAAGGTTAATAAACCATGTTTGTGACATTCGAAAGAATTAAAGAATTAGCAAAAAAACAGGGATTGTCACTGAATCAATTAGAAGCAAAATTAGGTTACAGTAAAAATACGTTATATTCCTTGAAAAGACAAAAGGTCAGCACCGATCGTCTTCAGGAAATCGCGGATTTCTTTCAGGTATCACTCGACTATCTACTTGGCAGGACGGATAATCCAGCAGTTGCTAATAATCCAGAAGCATCACCATTAGACCTTAGAAAAATTGCAGCTGGTTCTATGCTTTTCGATGGTAAACCTTTGTCAGAAGAAGATATAGACTTTATCACAGCTGTTCTTGAAGCCCATTTAAAAAATAAATAGAGGTGTTTTTATGACTGTACAAGAATTATGCGCCTCAGAGGGCGTTAGCTTGTGCTACTTCGATGGGACTGGATGGCATAGTCAAGGTTTTTATAACCCGATACTTAACATTCTAGCCCTAGATATCCGATTATCAGATTCTGAGCAGAAAAAGGTCGCACTTCATGAACTCGGTCATAGAGGACACTCATTAAATGAATACCAGATCAATCGGGAAAAATGCGAATTACAAGCAAACCGTAATATGATACATCATTTACTTAAAGCAGAACTCAAAGAATTAGATGATGTGTCAAGTTTTAATTATGTTCATTTTATGGAGCGGAATAACTTAAAAACCATCGCTGACGAAGCAATGGTAATAGATGAGTATAGGTCTTTAACAAGTCAATATTAACAATTACCGAAAATCACACATTTCGGTGATGATTAGGAGTGAACAATTTACATGAATGACAATGAACATAAACGAAAATTAACAACTTCCAGAGATATACTGCTTAATGTGGCCCTAAATCCACACAATCAGAAATTTTTCTCTTTACCACAACACGAAGTTCTTCGTGCCAAAATTTTCCGATCTGAAAACAATAATAAACAGAAAAAGTTTATGAGATATAAAAGAGGAACGATTGTATTTATACATTTTGGGATAAATACAGGAACAGAGTTCTCGAACTCTCATTTTGGAATAGTGCTAGATAAGGATGATCATCCTAATCAAGGAAAGCTGACCATCCTTCCACTTACTTCAAAAAGCGGGAAACAAAATATTTCAATTGGGAAAGCTATCTTTTCTGGAATTATGAATGATGCCGAAAAACAAGTGAAAAAGATGCAAGAAATCTTGAATATGACTTTTGACCTTGAACGTTTACATTATTCATTACCAAAACCTCCTAGCCACTTCCATATGAAGGAGAATCACCCTAATTATAAGGATTGGCATGAATATTATAATCGACACGATCCAGATGGCAAACATATACCGGTTGCTAATGTTACAATAAAGCAATGGATCCAATCAGATTTAGATAAGATTAATCATTTGAAGAAGCTATATCGAAATTACAACAAGGTTTCTTATGCAAAGATTGATTCTATTACTTCAGTTAGTAAATTAAAAGTTGCGAAACCAATAAACGACTTGGATCCTGTTGGGAGAATTCAATTAAGTAAAGAGACGATGGACGAAATAGACCAAGCTCTTGCAAGAAAGTTGTTATCTGGCCCTTGGAGACGTATTGACAAACAAGCAGAATAGTGTTAAGATAATGGTGTAATCTTGGCAAGGTATCTTGCCATTGAGGAATTATTTTGTGTCCAAAAGGACTCACTGATAGCACCTGTCTTAAAAGATAGGTGTTTTTCTTTTCTATAAACGCAAAAAATCCCCGCACTCTCCGACGGCAATCTTGAGTGTGAGGATCAGCATGTATAGTAAAAGGCATTAAAAAGCCCTCTTTACTATACCCATTTTATCAGAAAATGAGGTGAAAAACAATGGCATACTTTAGAAAAAGGGATAATGGTTGGGAATATCGAATCTCTTACAAAGGACCTGACGGCAAGTATAAGCAGAAATCGAAAAGTGGATTCAAGACCAAAAAACTAGCTCAAGCTGCAGCAAGGGAGGTAGAGGATAACCTATCCGAGAATATCCTAACAGACAAAGACGTCACGCTTTATGATTTTGTCAAAACGTGGTCCGATGTTTACAAGCGACCACACGTCAAGGATAAGACCTGGGATACTTACACCAAAAACCTCAAGCACATCAAGACTTATTTTGGAGATTTGAAAGTAAAGGACATCACTCCGCTTTATTATCAAAAAAGGCTCAATGAGTTTGGTGAGAAATACGCCCAGGAAACCCTCGAGAAATTCCACTATCAAATCAAGGGAGCTTTGAAAGTAGCAGTCAGGGAGCAAGTGATCAGCTACAATTTTGCCGAAGATGCCAAAGTCAAATCTCAGATAGAAACTAGGTCGGAGGATAACGACTTTTTAGAAGAGAGCGAATATAAGGATTTAATAGCCTCTACACGCTCCAATATACAGTACGTGTCCTATTTCACCCTCTATCTCCTTTCGGTCACTGGTATGCGTTTCTCTGAGGCTCTGGGGCTAACCTGGAATGATATAGACTTCGACAAAGGGATTATTGACATCAACAAGGGATTTGATTACTCGAAAACTCAAGATTTTGGGGATTTAAAAAATGAAAGTTCGAAAAGAAAAATCCCAATTGACAGAATCACGATCGAGACTTTAAAAACTTATAAACAGAAACACTGGCAAGCGAATATTAAAAACAGGGTATGTTTTGGTGTTTCAAACTCGGCTTGTAACAAGCTCATTAAAAAACTGGTAGGCAGGCCTGTCAGAAACCACAGTCTAAGGCATACTTACGCTTCTTACTTGATATTCAAAGGGATTGACATTGTGACCATATCAAAGCTATTAGGTCACGAAAGCCCGGATATAACCCTAAAGGTCTACTCGCACCAGATGGAAGCTTTAGCAGATAAAAACTTTGAGCAAATAAAAGAAATATTCCTAACCGCTTAAATTTGGGGCGGATTTGGGGCGAAACCCCCACAAAGCCCGATAAATCAATAGTTTTTAATCCGTCTACCGCCTTTTTTATCGGTTTAAATCCGACTTTATACTAACCAAGAGGCTGGGACAAAAGTCCTAGCCTCTCAATTGTCTTTGAGATGTCGAGCAAGACGCAGTGGTTGAGTGGGCTCTACTACGCTGATTTCATCAGCTTTTACAGCCCTACTCAACTGTGCGGAGGTGGGACGACGAAATCGAATTCTAACCAATTACCGATTTCTGTCCCACTCTCTTTTTTACGTCATTGGTCAAGTTTAATGAAGTGCAATGATACCAGAAGCACCAGTCTTTATCTAACACCCATCACTGCTAACAAAAAGAGCGGAAAATGCTTTCCGACTCCTTTTCATGCATTCAAAAATTATAATTCAGCAATTTGGCTGAGGTTGACTTCGGCCACCGTGTCATTTCCAAACATAGAGATAATCATCTTGACCTTATTATTGTCAATTTCCGTGATTTTGCCAGTATAGTTAGCAAAGGCACCGTCAATGATGCGAACTGTATCGCCCACTTTGACATCCAAGTCAAATTCTTGAACCGTTTGTCCCATAGAAATCAGAATGCTGCGGATTTCTTCCTCCAAGAGCGGAGTTGGTTTCGAACGGTTTCCGTGTGAACCCACAAATCCAGTTACGTTTGGCGTATTCCGCACGACAAACCAAGCTTCGTCCGTCATGACCATCTCAACCAATACATAACCTGGGAAGCGGTTTTCTTCGACTTCCTTGCTCTTGCCGTTTTTCTCGACTTGCACGGTCTGAGTCGGAATTTCCACGCGCAGGATATTTTCCAGCATATTATAGGTCTGGGCACGTTGCAAGAGATTTTCCTTTACCTTATTTTCATAGCCTGAGTAGGTTTGCAGTACAAACCAGCCTTTATCAAAACTGTCCATGTTTTGTCCTTTCCTAAATAAAAAAGCCTAGGGCTTCTGCTTGATATCTAGCCTTATTATACCATAAAATCTAAAATTACAAAGCATTTTGGTAAATATTTTACAGACAAATAGAGTTGCCTAGGCAACTCTATCTTTCTTATGAAAACATGTTGATTATGCGGAAGAGACCGCTGGCAACTACCTTATCAAAAATATAGATCACAATAGCAAAGAATGCGGTGTATTCCATTACGGAAAGGAAATCAGTCCATCTTTCTTTACGGGTAGGCCAAGTTGTATCTCGTAGCAAAACGAAAACATCTTTAATGAATTTCACAACTATCTCCTATCTGGTTTCTTTATGCAGCGTATATTTACTGCAGTGTTTACAATATTTATTCACTTCTAGACGCGTAGGTTTTGGAGTGCTACTAAGTTTGATTGAGTAGTTTCGCGACCCACAAACTGTACACGCTAGACTCGCTTTTTTTAATGCCATGACGCCTCCATTCCCCTTATTATAGCAGTTTTCTACTTCTTTGACAAGCCGTTTAGACGATTATTGGAACCAGCCAGTAATGGTATCCCATAGATTTTTGGCTTTTTCAGTAATCCCAGACTCATCGATAGCCTTCTTGGCATCATCTACCAGGTTTTGCGCCCGCTCCTGGACATCTTTCAGGAAGTCTTTATTTTCGCTAGTCGTATTCGTTTGACCCGTACCGTAGGTATCGACTGGGGAAATTCCATTTTCAGCATAAGCATTTTTCTCACCTGAGAAGGAAGTTCCTTCTGTATAAGGCAGGATGGTGTTGGCGACATTGCGGAAAATAGCCGAAGCTTCATTGGCACTTGTACCAGTCAGATAGTGAGTTTCATCCGTCTTAGGGAAGCCCAGCCATTGGCTGATAACTACATCTGGTGTATAGCCGATGACCCACTGGTCTCCTGACAAATCAGGGTTAAAGTCAGTCTCTGTCGTTCCTGTCTTTCCAGCCATTGTATAGCCATACGGAGCTGCATAGACTCCCGTCCCGTTTGAGAAAGTTCCCAGCATCATGCTGGTCATCTTTTCTGTGGTTGAGCGATTGAGAACGCGGGTAGAAGTCTGCCGGTGGGTTTTGACAACCTGACCACTAGCATTTTCTATCTTGGTGATAAGATGGGCATCATTCATAACTCCATCATTCGCAAAGACCGAATAGGCTTGAGCCATCTGAAGTGGATTGGTCGTCACGCCGCTTCCCAGAGCCACACCTAGATTCTGTTCTACCTTGTCCATATTAAGCCCAAACTTTTTGCCGTATTCAAAGGCCTTGTTCACGCCTAATTCATCCACTGTTGAAACCGCGGGGATATTGAGGGATTCAGCCAAGGCTTGATACATTGGAACCGTCGGTGAACTTTGGATATTGCCATAATTATTAACTTTATAATCACCAAAAACTGTCCGACTATTATCTAGTTCCTTATCCGTTGACCAACCGGCTGCTATAGCTGGGCTGTAGGCTACCAAAGGCTTGATGGTCGAACCTGGACTGCGAGCAGACTGGGTCGCATAGTTGAAAGTCCGAAAAGCAGAGCCATCAGCACTGTTGACACGGCCAACCAGAGCCCGAACACCACCCGTCTTAGGATCCAGCGCTACGCTTCCGGACTCGGCCCGCGTCCCGTCTTCAGCCAGTGGGAAGAGATCGACATTGCTATAAATAACCTGCATGCTAGCTTGATAATTTTGGTCCAATTCGGTGTAAATCCGATAGCCGTTGTTGACGATTTCTTCTTCCGTCAGACCGTAATCATTGATCGCTTCATTGATAACCGCATCAAAATAAGATGGGTAGCGATAGTCTTCTGACTTGCCTTCGTAGGCATCGACTAGCTGGCCTCCAATGCCAACCGTCGCAGCCTGATCCGCCGTCGCCTGATCAATGTAACCTGCCGCCACCATATTTTGAAGAACGGTGTCACGACGGTTGGTCGCATTCTCAATCGAATACAGGGGATTATATAGCTCTGGTCCTTTGAGCATACCAGCTAGAACCGCTGATTGATCCAAGCTGAGCTGGCTGGCAGACACACCAAAATATTTCTTGCTGGCATCTTCCACGCCCCAAACCCCATTTCCAAAATAAGAGTTATTGAGGTACATGGTCAGGATTTCCTGCTTGCTGTACTTTTTGTTAATTTCTAAAGCTAGGAAAAATTCCTTGGCCTTACGCTCAATGGTCTGATCTTGAGAAAGATAGGCATTCTTGGCCAGCTGCTGCGTGATAGTCGAGCCACCACCCGAACGCCCCGCAGTCAAAATGGCTAGAAAGAAGCGACTGTAGTTAATCCCGCCATTCTTATAAAAAGAACGGTCTTCTGTCGCAATCACAGCGTTTTGCAAATCCTGACTAATCGCATCCAATTCGACATAGGTTCCTTTTTGCCCAGACAAGCTGCCCGCTTCATTTCCATCCTTATCATAGATCAAGGTCGTAGCTTTAAGAGCATTCTGCAAGTCTTTGACATTGGTCGTCTTAGCTACATAAAAAAGATAGCCACCAACTACCAGACCAAAGGTCAAGCCAAGAATTAAGAATATCTTGGTCAGATGAAACCTGCGCCAAAAGCGGCGGAAGGGATGTTGAGACAGGGGCTTCTTCCGATTCTTACCAGACCGGCTATAGCTAGGTTCAGGCGTCTCGCCCTCCAGCTCCTCAGCAACTTTCTTCTCAGGCTGATCCGTTTTAAACAGATTGACTAATTTTTCAAATATTTCATTTAATTTCTTCATAAAACATATTTTATCACCTTATCCATGCAGACACAAGGCACGACTCCGCTACTTTCTACTCCTTTTAGCTTTCTTTAAGGAAATAGCAGAGCTCCTTTCCTCTTTCCAACGAAGCATTCCCAAATGGGCTAGTTTTTGCTACAATGAAAACATGAAATTTACCATTACCATCCCCGCAAGCCTGCCTCCGATGACTGTCAAAGAACTGCTAGAAGACCAGCTGCTCATTCCTCGCAAGATTCGTCACTTTCTCCGAACCAAGAAACATGTCTTAGTCAACGGAGAATCCATCCATTGGCAAACTTTGGTCAAGCCTGGTGACAACATCCAACTGACTTTTGACAAAGAGGATTATCCAGAAAAAGAACTCCCCGCTGGCCAACCTCATCTGGTCGAGGAGCTCTATCAGGACGAACATCTCATCATCGTCAACAAGCCAAACGGCATGAAAAGTCACGGCAATGAGCCGACAGAAGTCGCTCTGCTCAACCATGTGTCAAGCTATGTCGGACAGACCTGCTATGTCGTCCACCGGCTGGACAAAGAAACTAGCGGCGCCATCCTGTTTGCTAAAAATCCCTTTGTCCTCCCCATTCTCAACCGCCTCTTGGAGAACAAAGAAATCTCCCGCGAATATTGGGCCCTTGCTCAAGGAAAAATTCCCAGCAAGACCATCGTTTATAAAGATAAAATCGGACGCGACCGCCATGACCGAAGGAAACGACTCGTTGATCCGAAAAAGGGACTCTACGCTGAAACTCATGTAACCCGACTCAAGGACTTTGGAAATACGACTCTGGTCAAATGTCAATTAAAAACCGGACGGACTCATCAAATCCGCGTCCATCTCGCCCATCACGGCCATCCCATTATCGGCGATCCTCTCTACCATCCTCAACCCCAAGGCCGCCTCATGCTCCATGCCCATCGTCTGACCTTGACTCATCCATTCACCCTAGAAACCATCAACGTGGAAGCACCGTCAGAGAGTTTTGAAGCAGAAATCAAACGGCACAAAAGCAAGGCTAAAAAGGGATAGCTTGCCTGATTTCCGAGGCTCCAAGGCTAGCACTCCACATCGCCAACTAGCCACAATTCTTTCAAAAAACAGATTTTCCCCCAAAAGACGATTTCCTACCAGAAATCGTCTTTTTCTCCTCTAGTTAGCAACATAGCACGCCAGATACAAACAAGCATCTACCCGTTCTTTATAGGTCATCTACCTTGTGTCAAATGGATTTTCAGTCCATACTTGACTATTAGTTCTTACTGCTGCAAGCCCCGACCCGCTTTGAATCATCCTATCTGACCAAAGAATGATCACAAAGTCACAAGAAAAAGCTCAGCTAGGCCGAGCTTTTGATTATTGATTTTTAAAGCGTTCTACATCACGCGCAATGACTAACTCTTCATCTGTCGGGATAACCAGAACTCTGACTTTAGCAGCTTCTGTTGAAATATCTCCTGTGGCACCAAAGAAATTCTTCTCTGGATCAACATCGCAGCCAAACCAAGAAATTCCTTCGATAACCATGCGACGGATGGTCACAGAGTTTTCACCAATACCAGCTGTAAAGATAATGGCATCTGCTCCATTTAAAACAGCTAAATACTGACCAATGTATTTTTGAATGCGATCCACAAAAATTTCATTTGCCAATTGTGCCTTTTCATCACCTGCACGCATAGCTTCATGAATATCACGCATATCGCTTGATTTCTCTGAAACACCCAACAGTCCAGATTCACGGTTCAGAATTCGACTGATATCTTCTGGCGTGTTAAAATCATCTGTATGCTGCATCAAGTATGGAATAATCGCTGGGTCGATGTCACCTGTACGTGTTCCCATCATAACTCCACCAAGAGGAGTGAAGCCCATAGAAGTATCCACTGAGCGCCCCTTATCAACTGCTGTAATGGAAGCACCGTTTCCGATATGACAAGTGATGAGTTTCAATTCTTCAATCGGTTTACCCAAAAGTTTTGCAGCTTCGTGGGCTACATACTCATGGCTGGTTCCATGTGCTCCATATTTACGGACCTTATTTTCAGTGTAGTACTTAGTTGGCAATGGATAGCGATAAGCTTTTTCTGGCATGGTTGTGTGGAAAGATGTATCAAAAACAGCCACACTAGTGATGTCTGGAAGAAGTTCCTTGAAAGCACGGATACCGTCAGCATTGGCAGGATTGTGTAAAGGAGCTAGCAGAGACAACTCTTCAATCTTTTCCAATACATCGTCAGTCACAAGAGCTGATTCTTTGAAATACTCGCCTCCAGCTACGACACGGTGCCCAACACCTGTGATTTCATCGTAAGATTGAATAATTTCAAATCGTTTCAAATCGTCCAATAAAATTTTCACAGCTTGTGTATGATCAGCAATATCTAAGGTTTGGCGTTCAGAACGACCATCAAATTTAACCGTAGAAATTGAGTCCTTGAGACCAATCCGCTCAATCAAACCTTTAGCCAGCACCTTTTCTTCTGGCATTGAATAAAGTTGCCATTTTACACTCGAACTTCCAGCATTAATAGAAATAGTTTTTGACATCTCGTCACCTCTTTAAGCGTTTTCAAACTATTATATCAGAAATTTGTTCGAATTTCACTAACTTTGACCCAGTTTTGAAAACTTTCACGAAACTTTAAGATTTCATCCTGACTCTGCAAGTCCTGCAAAGGGTAGATAAACGGCTGGATGTCTGATTCGCCTTGTTTTCTCAGGACAAATAGTGTCTTAGCATTCTGACGGCTTGCGAAAATCTTCTCTGGCAGGGAAATCATTGCCAAAAGCTGAGCGCTAGACAGTAGCCATTTTTTAAGCAGGTGACTTTGAGGACTCGTCAGCAGATTATTGGGTGCGAGAAAGATAGCATAGCCCCCCGGTTTTAAATATTTTAACGATTGCTCCATCAAGAGATGATGGGCGTAAGTATGCTCGTCTGGACTGGCAACCTCATAACGAGCCGCCACGGCATCATCTGGATAATAGCCCACTGGCAAATCACTGACAATCAAGTCGCTTTCTTTCAGAACCTGAGGCCGCACCGCATCTCCTTGAGCAAAGTGTGCCTTAGAATTCATAACTTCGGCAATGCTGGCAGACAAATCAATCAGCAAATCGTCAATTTCTAGACCCAGATAATCCATGTTTTTTTGTGTGTGGTTAAGCAGAGTCTCCGCCAAATTGCCTGTTCCACTGCCGATCTCCAGCAAATCAACTCTCTCGTCTTGGGCCAACTGATCAATCAAAAAACTCAGCAAGAAGCCGACCGAATCAGGTGTGAACTGATGATTAGCTTGGAGTGGCTCTGTCTGAGAAGCCTTCATAAAAATAAACTGATAAGCCCGACGCCACTCTTCCTTGGTCAAATGCAGGGCACGAAGCTTGTCATTGTTTTTCAGAATTTCTTGTAATTCTGTATCTCCGTCCAGATAAATCCCATTCTGCTCAATCAAGGCATCGTAGAAATTGGTCCCCAGCACATTTTGGATATTTTGCACGTTTTCTAAAAGTAGATGAAAAGCTCGTTCTATTTTTTCAAATTTCATGGCATCCTCCGTTGTCTTATGATACCAAAAAGAAGCCCTCTTTCCAAGGGCTATCGGATTACAAATCTTTTACATTTATATTAGTCGCTTCTCTTGTCAGTTGAAGGAGAGGGCGCTTTAGTTTTTTTAGTATCTTTGGAGTCTTTTGCTTCTTTGTCCTTCTTCTCTGGCTCCTTTTTACTCTCAAAATAGAAAGAATAACTCTTCTGATTGGCGAGTTGACTGCTGACTTCCAGCATATTTCCCTGCCTGCGATAATGGGTACTCCCTTGGTCAAAGGCTAATTCCCCGCTCTCCTCTGTGGCAGTCTCCTTGGTCAAAACAGCTAAGGCATAGGCTTCTGTCCGCTCCCAATTGGCTTGAAAGAGACGCTGATTGGCCACCTGCCGGTTCAGATAAAATTGCAAGAGCAAGCTAAAGACAGCTGCCATAAAGAGAGCATAAAGCAAGATGCCTGCCTTAACTTTTATCTTGAACACGATAGATGTACTCTCTTTCTAAATTATTTTCAAACCGGAAGCGAAAGCGAACAAGGTCCCCCTCCCGACTGATCGGAGCAGCTTTCAGTCCATAAATCATAGGCTGATAGCCACGTCCCGAAGCATCCGTCTTTCGGAAATCATCACTCCTAGATTTGCCCAAAGCTATATTTTTGCCATCCTGTTTGACATAGATTTTGTCGTTTTCTACCCGGTCAAATTGGCTGCGCGATAGCTCCGTCTCCAACTGATCGACAAATAAGAGCCATTCCTGCTGCTTATTTTCCTGTTGATGTCGCAGTTCAAAAGCCAGAAGCTTGGTCATCGACTGAAAGACTAATATGCCACCGCTCAAGACCAGCAGGGCGACTAGAGTCTCCAAAAGTGTAAAAGCTTTGATTTTAACGTTTTTTAACACTGAGCACCTTCTCCTCTTGGTGGTAGACGGTTAATTGCTGGTCGGTCTTGACCTGGCGGACTGTAATGCCGTTGACCGTCAGATTTTCCTGTCCCGTCTGCATGGCCATCCGAGCAACCCGTAGGACTTCCTCCTCCTGCAATAAACGAGTCTGTTCCTGCCGCGACTGGCTAATCTGGCCAAGCAGGAGGCTAGCAATAGCCGCAAAAACCGCCATTGCCACCAAGGCCTCCAGCAAAATGCTAGCTTCCATTCGTCGTCTTTTTAAATTTTCCATTGCCCATATAAAGCTGGTAAACAACCTTTTTATCCTCCGTTTGAAAAACAATCTTGCTGAGCGAAGAATTCCCGCCAGCTTGATCAAACTGAATGGTCTGAGGAGCATGCTCCTGCAAGGTCTTGGGAAACTCCACCTGCTGGTAGCCGTTGGAAATCTTACGGTCCGAAATGGTCAATTTGATCTTTTCATGTCCAGCCACACTTAGCTTTTGGCTCTCCTGATAAAGATGCTCAAATTCCATAAAAAACAGCTGCTCCTGTACTTGATTGAAACCAGCCTGAACAGAGCCAGATAGACCTAATAAAATGAAACTGACCACAAATAAAGCCAGGAGGCTTTCTAACAGCGTAAAAGCCTTAATCCGCAACTGCACGAGCTTCACTACTGTTTTTTCCATAGTAAGCCTTATAGGATGCTACCTGCTTATCGGTAATCCGACCATCAGCAACCAATTTCCCTAGAGTGGCTTTTTCATTAACATTCTTCAATTCATAAAGCTCAGCCTGACTTTCTACGACCTTGACTACGGCCGCATTGCCCGTATCTGAAACAGCATCCTTCTGCTTAGTCAAATTTGGGACAAACAAGAGCATCAAGACGCTGATGATTAAAAGAACGACTAACATTTCCACCAGAGTGAAGGCTTTAACCTTCAAAGTTTTTAATTTTTTCATAATTGAATCTCCATATTCTGATAAATTGGCAGCAACATGGCTGCATAAAGTAAAACGATCACGAGAGCGACAAAAACAAAGACGAGAGGCTGAATCAAATTCATGGCACGATTGATTCTCAGGAAAAACTCTTCCCAAGTCTTTTCGGCATATAGTTCCAATTCGTCACCCAACTTGGACTTGACCTCCCCGTACTCGATGATTAAGGTCAGCTCTTTCTTAAAGAAGGGGTAGGTGCCGACCTTCTCGGCATAGCCCTGACCTGCACCTAGAGCCGTCTCCAAGTCTCGTCCCAGCTCCTGAAAGAGCTGAGAAGGCTGGTCCTGCATGATGAGAAAGATCTGGCTCAATTCCAGCCCTTGCCCAATCATATTCCCCCATTCACGCGCATAGTAGGCCGTCAGATAGGCCCGCACTAAGGCGCCAACAAAAGGAAACTTAGCCAAACGGCTGAAAAATCTCATCTTAGAGCTCTTGCGATAATAGAACCAACCACCGCCAATCAGTAAGCAAATCACCAGAACGCCTCCCAAAAAGATTTGCGGTAGATAATGAATAAACTGAGTGGCCATATTTTGACTGTCCAGCTGAGGCAAGAGATAATTACGCAAGCCCAGCATGATCAGTACTAGAAACCCAAGCAGCATCAGGGGATAAGTCCCCACCTCAATCAATTTCTTACGGACCTTGGATAGATTTTCCAGATAATCCTCGATTTTACCCAAACTAAGATTTAGATTTCCGTGCAACTCAGACAAAAATAGCTGGGTGACCACATTATCGGAAAAGCCCAAACGCTTCATAATCTGGGAAAATGACTGGCCAGCAGCCAAACCCGAACGTATTTCCGCGACATAGGCCTCCTCTAAAAGGGCACTCCGCCGTAGGAAATCGACAATCTCCGCAAGATGAAAACCGCTGGTAAATAGATTGCGGAACAGCTCGATAATTTTCTTTTGCTTAGGCGTAGATAATTTTTTCCGCCTGCCTTTGATCATCTGTGATATGTCCATCTGCAAAAAGCTGGTCAATCTGCTGATTCCAGAGACTGGCTTCATGCTGTTGATAGTCTTGGTTGACAAAGTCGATCACACCTCCTCCCCCGATTAAGCGCTGGTAACAGACGCCCTGTAATACCATGCGTAGTTCGTCCTCACTGACACCCAGCTCTAGCAGCCGCTCATACACTCCTCGAATGCTCTTAGCATGGATGGTTGAAAAGACCGTGGCTCCTGTCAAACTAGCCCTTACCACCGCTCGGGCCGTTTCTTGGTCGCGGATTTCCCCGATAATCAAGAGATCCGGCCTGTGGCGCAGAGACAGCTTGATAAGGCTGTCGTAGGTCATCCCGATGGTTTCATTCAGCTGAAGCTGGAGCATGTTTTCCTGCTTGATTTCCACAGGGTCTTCGATAGACATGACCTGTTGTTGGCCAAATCTCATCTGAGCCAGCTGGTGCATCAGCGTCGTCTTTCCACTGCCAACTGGCCCTGAAAAGAGATAAAGACCACGAGAATTTACTTTTTTACGAAGATCAGGCAGATTGTCAAACCAGAAACGCAGCTCACGCTCCTCATCGTGTAGGAGCCGAATGACCAGACTCTCGAAACCGCGGTAATCCCCGACTGTTGACAGACGAAGCGAGACCGTCACATCTCCACAATCATAATCGCAGGAGCCTAGCTGGCTGCGCCTCTTCTCCCCGACATTCATGCCTGAGACAAACTTAAAATGGCTAATGACTGACGATAACAAATCAAAATCATAGGTCTGAATGAAGCGCCGCTCATCTCCCACCCGCATATAAAGTTCATAGCAGGTGCTCTTGGGAATCAGATAGATATCTTGAGCTGCTTCCTGCCTGGCCAATTGAATCATTTCCTTTGCAATTTTTTGAACCATAAGTCCTCCTCACCTTACTATTCGCACAAAATGAGAAAAAATAAAAAAAGAATGAAGAAATTTTCTCCATTCTTTGACTTTTATCCTATCTAGCCCGCACTTTAATTTTGCAAATACGGTGTTTTTCAGTAGCATTTTGCTTGCGGTAGCCTGGACGATACTTGCTCTTGGGGATCTTACTTTCATTTTCTAACAAAAGCAGGGAGTGGTATTGCTGAATCTCTTCATTACACTCCTCACACCAACGTTGATCGGCCGGATCCCAGAAAATCGTCATAAGATCACTGCGGCTTTTATAAAGTGGCGATGCTTCAGACATCTCTAGCCAGCGGTGCTTATAGTATTTGAGGGCGGTATAATAATCATCGAAATACCTTTTTTCAATGATATCGTCCTCCCAACCGTCTAAAAACCACCAGGGCTCATAATCGCCATACATTTCTATTACGCTGTACATACCTGTCCCCTTTTGTATCCTATATTATATATAAAATTCTTTGATAATGAAACTATTTTGCTCGTCGGCTCTATAATAGTTCGTTTTTCATCAAAGAAACAAAAGGAAGTGTCCTTTTCCGTGCTTATTTCCAATTCAGATGCACATGCTCTTTCATTTCCTTATAGGCCGTATCAATCCGATCTTTGGTCGCCTGATCCAGCTGATTGCGATATTTTCCACCCTCGATGAAATCTTCCAAGATCAGAGTTTGATAAGTGTAAAGCGGGTAACCCTCTGGTGAGTAAGTTCCCTTTTCCACACGGCTAACCCAGCTTGGATGTGCCTGAGCTTTTTTGATAATGGTCCCCTTATCCGTCTTTTCAATGGTCACATCCATCAAGACTCCACGCTCGGTCCACTCAGCCGTATCCACACCAGCCATGGTTTCAATCCGCTGATTGGAGATAAAATTCCCCATGGAATAGATAATCAACTTCTTCTGCCCATCTTTTTCAAGAATTTCTGAAGGTTGCACCACGTGCGGATGCCCACCAAAAATGATGTCCGCTCCCCAGTCCACCATCTTGTGGTAGAGCTCTACCTGCTCCTCATTTGGCTCCAGCTGGTATTCGATTCCCGTCTGCGGCATGACTACTGTAATGTCCGCTTCTTTCTCCGCCTGCTCAATCTCAGCCTTCATCTTTTCCTCATCAAAGGTGGATAGGTGATGATCAATCTCCTTCTGACTGAGATTGGACTCCAAGCCATTAAAACCATAGGAGTAAGCCAGAATCGCAATCTTGATACCTTTTACCTCTTTGATCAGGATAGGCGATTTATCCCTGTTTTTGTGAGTATAAACACCGACTGGGCTAATTCCGTGATCTTCAAAGGCTTTGGCAGTCGTAAAGACTCCCTCAAGTCCTGAGTCTAGGATGTGATTATGGGCCAGATCCACCACTTGGTAGCCTGCAGCTTTGATGGCGGGCACAACAGCCTCCGGAGCATTGAAAAGCGGATAGCCTCCCAAAGGATAGTCCGAGCGAATGGTCCCTTCAAAATCTCCCAAGACCAAATCTCCTTGCTGGAGCCAGTCCTTGACATAGGTGAAATTTTCCGAAAAATCATAGCTACCATCAGCTTTTTGGGCACTCATATAAAGCCCATCATGGTACAAAAGGTCGCCATTAGCCATAATGCGCACCGTTTTCGAGTCAGCCTTCTTTCCTGCAACCGAGGAGGACTTGGGAGCATCTTTAGCAACATTTCTACCGCTTCCCTTAGGCATCCCCATGATGCTTTGGAAGAATAAAATGGCTGCCGCTGATACAAATACCGCTCCCAGCAGGGCAAGGATAAAAGCACGGTTACTTCCTACTGCTTGTCGCTTGATTTCAGATCTTTTCTCCATTTTGCCAACCTCCGTATTACTTATATTTTATCATAAATTATCCTCCCAAGGGAATAAAAAAGAGTCTGGGACAAAAGTCCTAGCCTCTCAATTGTCTTTGGATTTTCGAGCAAGACGCAGTGGTTGAGTGAGCTCTACTACGCTGACTTTCATCAGCTTTTACAGCCCTACTCAACTGTGCGGAGGTGGGACGACGAAATCGAATTCTAACGAATTACCGATTTCTATCCCACTCTCTAAATATCAGGCCGAGCTCGGCATCAAGGACTGCAAATACCATCGGTAAGCCGCCCGATAGTGATAGGCATTGAAAAACTTCATCTCTCCGATACCGTAGCGCATCAGGTAGTAAATCAGATAGCGCAGATGCAGGCTTTCCCACTCCATACTAGCCTTTTGACAATGAGCATACTCAGCCTCAAGCTCCCCATAGTAATCTCTGAATTGATTATAAATTTCTTGAATCTCCATTATAACTCCAATCTTTTTGCTTTAACACTAGTTTAACGCAAAAAGGAGAGGATTAGGGGCAATAATCTTAACTTGTCTCGTTTAAGAGCCAAAAGGGAAGGTTAGTCACTAGAAAGTGACATTTCAGGGAATATTTTTGACATTTGGGAGCTACAGCAGAAGACTAAACTCCCTCATAAATATGATTCAATATATTTTCTAACTCTAGAATATAAATGACTAGACTAAATTTATTCCTCTAAGATATTTAGCATATTTAGTTAATATCTAGTTCTTTATACAAATTCTGTAGGTCTTCTAAACTATCAAGTTCATAAATATCATTTTGAGAAATTGGTTGTCTTTTTATATTTAAATTTGGAAGCTGTTCTAAAACAATATTATCCCAATATATAGAAGCGTATTCTCCTGATAAGAAACGTTCCTGAATAGCAGCTTGCAAAAATACTCCATCCTCTGCGTTCCAATATGAAACTCCCGAAATAATAGAGCCACTTCCATCCTCTATTGTTATGTCGGTAACATTTTGTTTTTCATCCGTATGAAGAACCCATTCTTGTTTAAAATCGGTCTTATAGGCTGAAAAATAAGTAGAATGTTGTATATTAGTCTGTAAAAAATTGTTAACTAAATAGTTATCTGCATCTATAACATAAGTATCTGATAGATATTCTTTTACTAAAAACATCGTATAAAAATTATTATAAACATCGTACTTATCGTTATGAATCAAAGTTACTTGGTATTTTTCTTTTAGAAATTCAAATTTTTCAGCCAAATAGCCTGTAACGACAATCACATCATCAATGCCATTTTCTTTTAAAAAACGAATTTGCCTCTCAATTAATGTTTCCTCTCCTATTTCAATCAAAGACTTTGGAGTTGTTAAAGTGATTGGTCTGAGTCTAGTTCCCATTCCAGCCGCTAAAATAATGGCTCTCATTATAACCTACTTTCTTAATTTTTAAATAATATTTACTCTTTTGATATAAAAATAGTCCCAACGACAATCATTATACTGCACATAATTAATTTCAAATCAAACTGCCCGCCAAGTAAAAAAATGCTAAATATAATAGCCCAAACGGAATAGGTAACATTCATTCCCGTAGCCTTAACAGGACCAATCATATCAATAGCTTGATAGTAATAAAGATATGAGGTTGTACCAATTAATGCCAATCCAACAATTATTATAATGATAGGACGACTTATGACACTATATATGTTAAATAAAGGATGTCCTCCAAATATAATAAAAAGGAAATATGCAATACTTGATACCCATTGCCGAATAAATAGTGCTTCTTCGGGGAAAACATCTTCCTTCATACCATATGCGCAAATTACACTTTCAGCTGCCCAACCACCCGCACAAATGCAAGCAGCTGCGAAGCCCCAAAAGGCGTTAGAATTCAAAGAATTAAGCTGTGAATAACCCAAAATTGTAATAGCAAGAACAGATAGAATCAGCCCAAACCAGCCTTTCGGAGTTAAATAATCTTTTAAAATAATAGCTCCTAAAACAGCTGCAACAACTGGATATAGTGCGGAAATGCTGGCAGTATATCCTGCTCCAATCGTATCAATGGCATATAAGTAAGCGCGCATTCCAATCGGTCCACCAAATAATGCTGCAAGCATTACAAATAATGCACTTTTATTTCGAAGTTTTGAAACCGTTGTTTTCAACTCACATTTAATCACTTGCCTAGTCGTTAACCACAAAGCAGAAAATAAATCATGAAAAAATGCTAACAATAAGGATGCTGCAACTAAGCGCTTATCTACTAGCGAAAAGGGAACAGCTAACAATACCCAACCATTTATAGTAGTATCTGCTCCCCACAAGACACCTGATAGTAACCCACTAAATAGTCCTTTTCGATAAGGATTCATTGTAAGCCCTCCGTTTCTCTTGATACAGACTCATATTTTCTGCAGCACGTTCAAGTCTGTCTCGTCCGTAACTGCCAAAATCATCTCCCCTACTCTCTTTAAAAATGGTCCAAACTGACCAGACAAAGTCTGAACAAATTTTATAGGCTAACATTTTCAACTCAATATAAGGAGGAAGGTCATTTGTTTGATAATAATTCTCCAGCAACTGCCGTTCTTGACTATCTGTAAAATTACATTCAATACTATGATCTGCCAAATCCCATACAGGATCATTCATACCAGAATATTCCCAATCAATTAAGAACATTCTTTTTTGACCATTTTTTACAAAATTTTCTGGTACAGTATCAATATGACATGGAACTTTCTCGATTCCCATTCTAGACAAATCAGATTCTAAAGCTAGAACTAATGGACGTAGTTCATAATATCCCTCGTAATAATTAGCCGCCATCTCATTCGCTAATGATTCATATTTTTTTATCTCATAAAATACATTAAACTCATTATTAAATTCTAATCCCGAAGTATGCAACTTTCTTAATAAATCAGTTGTCTGTCGCATATTTCTAGGGTAAGCAGCAGTTACAGGATTAAGAGTTTCCGCCTCTTCAATGAAGCGACTGATTTTAGATCCTGTTTCAGAATCAAAATAGGCTGTTTCAACATCTAATCCTAAAATCTGACCAAGAGTACTATTTTCCTTTTCTGAAATTCTATCAATAAAACGTTCAGTGCCATTTCCTGCAATTCGGATAATGAAAGATTGACCATTTAAAACAACTTTATAGTTTTTATTAGTCATACCTCCAGCACTTTCTAATAAATCAATATCATCATCCGTCACATTCATCTTTTCTTTTATGAAAGCTCGTACTGTTTCAAGTGCTAAACGCTTTTCTTTTTGGATGATTCTAGGATAGATAGTTTGAGTTACAAATTTCATCTGAGCTTGCTCATCAATCTCTCCCCAAATGAAATCATCTACACGAACATAACCTAAACGGTAATCACGTGCAACATCCATCATGATATATTCATAATTAACAAGAGGATTCTCATTTTCGGAAAAAATTTCCAGCATTTTTTTAAAGAAAGATAAAGAAAATTTCGAAATACCAATCATTTCTCCATCAATTCGATTAAATTGATGAATATCTTTACTCATCTTGTAAATGTAGCCATCATGTATTTCAACCATAGCTTCATCATAAGTTTTTCGCACACTAGTAATCAAGATACTACTAGTATCTCTTGAACGGAGTAATTGTGTTAAACCACGTTCTTCAAAAACTAAATCACCTTCAAGCAATATAAAATCGTCTTTTATAAACGATTGGGCAGTTGCTAATGAAGCCATTGTACCCGTCTTTTTGAATTGCTCATTAACAACTATATGAACTTGAGGATATTTTTTTTCGATAGGTAGGAGCATTTCTTTGGCGAACCCAGCAACTATTACAATATTAGTAATACCAGATGAGATTAACAGCTGAATGCCTCTATCTAAAATAGTTTCATCGTTCAACGAAATTAGACCTACTGGAACATCTATTTGTCGTGCTTGACCTGCCATTAAAATAACAGCATTCGTAATTGATTCCGCTTCATTACTCAAAGAAATCTTCTTTTGCTGTTCCTCCTTCAAGTATCGTTCCAAAAGTTTCAAACCTATTTCTGTTAGCTGATAGCTATTCTTCTTATTTTTTTCAATACGCAGATAATGCTCTTCCTCTAGTATCTTAATGATGTTATTAATTTTTCCTAAAGAAAGCTGGGTTTTTTCAGAGATCTCCCTTTGAGATAAATATCTATTTTGATTCAATTCATATAATACCGCAAACAAATCATTCATATAAAACTCACCTTCTGTTCATTTTTTGAACAATTTAATTGTACCTCAATTTTATATGCTTGTCAACGGGAATATAGCTACATGAAGCTAAAAAATTTAGCCCCACATGCAATAGAACTAAATTTTGACTTTATAATATCTGTAATTGGTAAATATCAGTCAGAAAGTACGGAGACTTTTCGGCTCTATAATTTCTGTAGTGGGTAAAACCACAGTAGGGATTATGGAGCCTTTTTGAGTGTTCAAATGTCAAATTAAGTGCACAATTCCCCACAATCTTGACATAGTAAACGCCGTTTCCTTAGACAAATCAATGTCTTGTATCCAGCACACTCTAGATAGAGTATTTTGGATTCTTTTTGGAACTCATACTTAGCCATCTGACCAAGACAGCTTATGCATTTAGGGTCGGGGTAATAAAGACTAGAAATGATTTCCTTGTGTGTTACAACATCAACATAATCCAACATAGAGATGTTAAGGTCTTTGATTTCCAGTAAGTTTGTAATGAAATTTTTTGTTCCGTTTGAGTCTTTCTAATGATAGTTTTGACACTTTTCATTATAGTCATATGGGACTTTTTTTACGCTCAAAAGGCTCTATAATTCCTATAGTGGATTTACCCACTACAGATATTATATAACCCTTCTATTCACTATGGTTATTGATTTTGTGAAATATTTAATCATTAGCCCATTTTAAATCATATGAATGATGAGAAACTTGTTTTTCTTTCGGAGGCAGCTGCATATAATTTCCATATTCGGATCTTAAAATTTTATCATAATCTTTAGGAACCTGAAATAATTCCCCATTAAACTCAAGATAGTGACCAAAACTAAATTCATCATATCTAAACACACACTTCTTAGCATCAGCAGTCCCAGTTTCATAGGTAGCAATATAAGTACTTCTATCAAAATCGTAAAGACTATTATGGCTTGTCAACCTTTTCATGAAGTACCGACTCCCCATTACTTTGAAAGGAAGATTTTTTAACCACCTGAGTAAGCCCTTTAATTTAGGCATAGAGGAAGGAAATAATTTTAAACGAGATTTTTTCCAATATCTATAGAGTTTAAAAGCTTCATCGTAGTGATTCACAGCAGCCTGATAATCATTACCAGCACCATCCATCAAAAATATATCAACATAGACACCTAATGGGACAGTTTCAACAATATCATAATCTTGAATAAGAACTGTTCGAGTATCAACCACTTTAGGTAATGGTACTTGAAAACGCTCATCCGTATCAGCAGATATGAGTTTATAATATGGATGTGGTTTGCTGTTTAAAATTGCCAATAATTTTTTGTAATCTTTCCTAGGCATCATAATATCAACATCATCATCCCAAGGAATAAATCCTTTATGTCTTACAGCACCAATCAATGTCCCATACGCTAAGTAATAGCGAATTTGATTCTCATCACATATTCTTTTTATAAACTGTAAAATTCCAAATGATAATTCTTGAACCTTAGCTAACGTAAACTCTTCCTTCATTTCTTTCCTTACTTTTTACCTTAATTTTTTTAATGTTCTCTTTTGAAAAAAGCGTGCAAGGGCCAACATAAATCTACTAGATCTTAAATATTTTTTCATAAACAATAATCTACTATTGTATAAGATCTCAAGTTGTTTACTCTTTTGATTTATCGTTTTATTAATACTGACAGAATGCTCGTGCTTATAATAATCATCCAAAATCAATAGTGATTTATATCCTTTTTCCTTAAATTTGAATCCAAGAGTTGTTTCCTCGCCAAACAAAAACATGTCTTCATCATAGCCATCAACTTCTAAAAACATATCTACATTGTATAGTAATAAAGCACCTGGAACACAGTCAACATACTGCTCAGATTTATTAAAATCTAACACATGATTCGTTGGAAAAAAGCGAGCAAACTTCCCTGAATTTAAAATAGCATATTCAAATGATGTAGGAATTTTCCATGCTAAATCTTGTATTTGTTGATTATTAATATCATGCTGAATAGCAGATACTAGAGCTAATTGAGGTTGGTTTTCCATCGTTGAAATAAATCTTTGAATAAGACTATTAGAAAATACTACATCTGGATTAGATAAGAGAACATACTTAGCATTAAAGTGTTCTTTGATATATTTCGTCCCAAAATTGTTACCATAGCCATAGCCTCCGTTTTTATCAGTCTTTATAACAGTAATTCTATCGGAAACTAAAGATTGTAACTCAATATAAGAATTATCTACCGAACAATTATCTACAATAACAATATGATCAAACACAGGATAACTTTCAATACCTAGTACAAGTTTTCTTACTGTTTTTGCATCATTATAATTCAAAATCATGCAGACACAAGTATCTACCATTTATACCCTCCTTGCTATCTTCGCTTTTAAACGATATAATGTTTCGCTGGCTAACCTCTCTCTAAAAAAAAGAAGTGACAATGCATAGATTCCCATAAATATTACACCATAGACTACACAGGCAAAAAAATTCATTTCAATTACCATATTATACTTTATTAGAAGCAGTGTTCCTGATGCAACAAAAGTAGATACTAGAGAAATGAATACTTCTTTCATTTCTAAAGTTCGGGTGACAATCTCTTTTAAGACTTTCAAATGGACAGATAAAACTGCTAACTCTGCTAAAGTTGAAGCAATGGCCGCACCAATTCCTCCCAAACTAGGAATCATTAAAAAGTTAAATATTAAATTAACAATCACTCCTGCAAGTGCGCCAATAACTGTAAATTTCTCTTTTCCTAAAGGAATTAATAGTTGCCATGCTGTTACACTACTTAACCCTATGAAAATCAATGAGGGTAGTAAAAATTGCAACACGGGTACCGCAGCCAAGTAATCTCTTCCTGCTAATACTAAGATAAGCTCTTTCGAAAGAATCATAATTAAAAAACACATTGGTATAGCAGAAATGATGATAAATTCAAAAGATTTCCTAATCATATTCTCAAAATTTTCCTGCCCTTCATTTTTTAAAGCATATGAAATTTTTGGCAACATGACCGCTCCTAGAGCAGTAATTAAGCTTACTAAAATATTCTGTATTTTAATTGCTGCTGCATAATGACCTACACTTTCATTACCCTTGATAAAACCAAGCATGACTTGATCAAGACTTGTGAAAATGATAGTAGTCGCATTGTATAAAAACAATGTCATAATCGGAGCCAAATGAATAAGTATCTCATACTTTTGATTTTTTTTAAAACCTAAATCAACATATTTTGACAATTTTAATACGTTCAAAATATTTGAACCAACTGATGCAAAAACATTTATACCCGCATATAGAATGTAATCTTGTGGTTGATGAACGAATACAAACATTAAAATAATTGAAATAATTTTAAAAGAAATATTTCTAATGGTGATATACTGATATTGTTCGATCGCTTGATAGAACCACTCTACTCCTAGCATATTAAACAAGATTGTTAATGAGGTAACGAAAAATAATAGAGACTCATTTGAGAATTGTGAAATATTTATCACTAAAATAATAAATACAATATAGGCTAGCAGAGTACAGATGGAATTGAGTATCAGTAATTCTGTAACTACTTTTGACAATTTTTCTCTATTATCCCTAACCTCAGCACATTTCCGAATACCGTATGATGGAATCCCCATAGAAGCAAGTAATGAGAAATAGCCTACTACTGAGCTTGCAAAAGCAATTTTCCCATTTGCTGTACTGAGCAGAACCCTAGAAACATATGGAAATGTTATTAAAGGAAAAACAACTCCCGATATTTTTAGAATGATATTCATAAAGAAATTGTATCTTACAGATTTTACTTTAAATTTTTCACCCATATATCTTTTTTACTCTATCTTCCTCGTATATTTCACTCGAAGATGCATCTGAAACTTTTGCATCTAAAAAACTATAAATTGCTAAATAAAAAGGTACATCGAAAATTCGCTGTCTATCAAAAATATTCAGTAGCAAACATGAACCAATTAAATAGACTGTTAGACCAAGTGCATATACTAAATAGTCTCTATTTACTTGTTTAAAACATTTTATTGTCACTTGAATAGCTTTCATAAATAGGAAACCATGTGTCACTATCGTAAATAAGCCAATTTGAATAACAGTTCCTAATAAGCCCAAATCATCCAGATAATAGATGCTCCATTGATTTCTAGCCATTAGAGCATCTACTGTCATGTTACCTTTGATTAAAAAACCTAATCCAAAATAGGCATTCTTTTGAGCCATAATAGACAAATAATGCTCTATCCCCTGAAATCTAACCGCTGTTGATGCTCCATATTGACCACTAGTTGAGATTTTATCTA
>ERZ773028.70-NODE-70-length-90501-cov-5.015512_pt1 | contig 90501 bp, 76 predicted proteins | sample MGYA00511123_ERZ773028 | MGnify/ENA primary metagenome ERZ773028 (study PRJEB29015, sample SAMEA2738134) | human oral metagenome | biome: human oral; feature: human-associated habitat; material: saliva | place: China | collected 2206 ... | reverse complement strand
GGATCCGGCAAATCCTCCAGAGCCGCCGGAGCCCTTCCATGGATCAGCTTGATATTGTTTAAGTCAAGAGCAGCCATATTCCTGCGGATTAAATCGACAGCCTCCGTCTTCTGCTCAATCGCGTAGACTGTGAGATCTGGGCTGATATTGGCCGCCTCCATGGCGACAGATCCGCTGCCGGCGCCGATATCATAGAGAATATCTCCGGGCTTTAATCCAAGAGCAAGGACAGACAGGTGACGGATTTCTTCCTTGGTCATCGGCACCTTATCCCTGAGGAACTGGCGGTCCTCTAAAACCGGTGTCAGAGGGCGGACCACCCGCTTTCCGATGAAAAATGCAGACCAGAGACCTTCCGCGTAGCTGATGTCCGCGGCCTCCTTCAAGTCACAGAAGATCACCTTCTCACCCTTACATCCCAGCTGATAGCCAAGAATCAGATCCATTCTCTGCCTCTGTGCCAACAGAGTCCTGGCCAGAGCCGCAATCTGCTCTCCTCTGCTGAAGATGATAAAGCACTTCTCATGGCTGCGGATCTGACCGAGCGCGTCATCCTCCCTTCCGTGGAGACTGATAAAGAAAGCATCCTGCCAGACAATCCCCGCTTTCGCCGCCAGATACTGGGGAGAGGAAAGACCGCAGTGCCGAAGGATCTCCCAGTCCGCCCACTCTGACCTTTCGGACGGATTCTTAAATAAGTCATAGGGACCCGGATAAGCGGCAGCCCCGCTGAAAAAGCCCAGATCTCCCGAGAAGACCACACCGGCGGAGGAGATCTCGGGATGGCGAAGCAGGTACTCCCGCACATAATCCTGGCGGTACTCTCTCTCTGTGTCCAGATCTTCAGGAAGCTGCAGACGATCTAAAAGACTTCCGGCTCCGAAGATGATCTGGCAGTCAGCGAGAGCCTCTTTCGCCTCATCCGTCAGATACCTCTGTCCTCCCGGTCCAATGGCAATCAGGTGCAGGATTTTCTTCCCATCCTCTGTAAGGCGGCCCTGCGCAGGACGGACTATGCGCCTGATACGCTTTTCTTCCTCCCGATAATGCTCCAGTTCCATCCCGAGTCCCAGTCGGTTTGCCATCATTCGAAGAACCTGAGAAAACGAATAACCCTGTTCCGGCGGACGGGAAATCATCACCGTATTTACTCCGACAAGGGCAGCGGCCGCCAGCTTCTCCTCGACGCCTCCGACACGGCCGGAGGCCTTGGTCATCTGCCATTGAATCCGCAGATCCTCCAGAGTCGCCTGGTGCATCTTCTCAGAGACAGGGCCCTGCATGGCTATGATCTGCCGGCCGAAAAAACCCGCCTCATGGCAGAGTCGAATGCTTTCCTCAGAGGGCAGGACCCGAACGTAGACCCGTGACAGGTCTCTGAATCGACCGGCGATTTTGGCAAGATCTTTCGAACCGGTCGTGAGAAGAATATTCCCCTCCTGCTGATCAAGGAAGTCCGCCCCCTCCTCAATCTTCGAAAAAATCTTCACATGATCTTGATTCAGGCAAGCCTGCTCATCTCTGAGCAGGCGAAGATAATCCAGCTTCAGCTTTGCGGCCGCCTCGCGAATATTGGAAGAAACCTCCTGTGCGAAAGGATGGGTGGCATCCACGACAATGGTTCTCGGCTCCTTCGTCAGGAATGTCTCCATCTCCTTTTCATCCATGCGGCCCCTGTGAATTTTAGCCTTCTGAAATCCCGGAAGAATCATTTCTCCGTATTCCGTTGCGACGCAGATATCCAGAGGAACCCCGGCCCGGTCCAGAATACCGGCAAGGGTCCGTCCCTCGGTTGTGCCGGCGAAAATCACGACATGTCTCATAAGTGGTATCCTCGCTTGGTCACCAGGCGCCCGCCCAGAGTAATCGTGGCTGACGCGCCGATGAAAACCGTAGTAAACATATTTACCCTGGTCTCTCTCAGCTGACCCAGGGGAAGAATTTGCATCCTCGCTCCCTCTCTCCCGATCCTCTCGACAATACCGCAGGGTCGATCCTTCGGCATGTACTCCAGGAGGATATCACAGGCCTTTTCCAGATAATCCTCTCTCTTTTTACTGGAGGGATTGTAGAGGACAATGGAGAAGTCTGCCGCAGCCGCTGCGCGCAGCCGCTTTATGATGGTCTCCATGGGAGTCAGAATATCGCTGAGAGAAATCACGCAGTAGTCGTTTCCAAGGGGAGCGCCCAGCATGGCGGCTCCGGAGTTGGCTGCCGTCACGCCTGCTATGATCTCAAGCTCGATCTCCGGATAGTCCACGCCGACTTCATACATGAGTGAGGCCATGCCATAGACTCCGGCATCACCGGAACAGAGCATGGAGACCTGTCTTCCCCTCATGGCCTCCTCAAAGGCCATGACGCACCGTTTTCTCTCCTGCTTCATAGGAGTGGAGAGCAGCCGCTTGTCCGCGAATTCCTCAGACAGCTGCTCAAGATAGACCGGATACCCGACAATGGTATCACTCTTTCGCAGGGCACGCCTGGCCTCAACGGTCATATAGACTTCCTGCCCCGGCCCCATACCCACAACATAGAGCTTTTTCATTGATTCTCCCTCTCCTTATCTCAGAAACGGTTTTTCCTGTCGATCGGTCGCCCCGCTATCAATCAGTTGCTTCAGCATCGATCAATCGGCTCAGCATTGATCGGTTGCCTCAGTGTCGGTCGTTTACCTCCATGTCGATCGGTTATCTCGGCAGGATTCAGCGCATTTACAATTTCTATCCGCCTCTGACCAGGTTCTCTAGATCCGCAGCAATTTCTTACATCTGGCGACGGCAAAGGTCACCTTTTCTTTTGCCTCTCTTTGAACAAGCAGCTGTGCCGATTCCTCTTCCGAGGACAGATCCTTTGCCAGCAAGAAGGCCGCGCGCTCACAGACATTATCGCAGCTCAATGTTTGCATGACAAAATCGGAGTGGTGAAAGTTCCCCCGGACTGCCATCAGTTCCTCAGGGCTTCTGGTAAAGAGCTCGATCCCCTCCCTGCGATGCAGAGCGAGCAGGGCTTTTTCCTTTGCCTTTCGATCAACCGTGGCGAGCGCATAGACCTCATGCGGGTCGATCCCATGCTTCTGAAGAAAGACATGATACTGCAAAGAGACCCTGTCCGTATCTACACCGGCTCGACAGCCGATCCCGACAATATAGGGTCTGGCATAGAGGATCAGACAGCCGGGCTTTTTTCTCTCTCCCTCCAGACCGGCCATGGTCAGATGGTCTGCAAAGCCTCTGGCTCTGGCATAGCTGTCAAAAACCAGGAGAAAAGCCTTCTCCTCCCCATGATCCGACACCTGCAGGAGACTTTGTATACGGTCAATTCTCACCAGCTCCCCGGGCAGAGCGCTCCCCTCTTCCCAGCCGATTTCCGACCAGACGCCGACCTTTTCGCCACGCAGGATGCTTGAGGAGACCGCTTGAATCCCCTCTCGGTTCAGAATGCCCAGTCCGTTCTTTTTGGCCCACAGATCACAGGCGAAGGCCCTCGCTCCGTCGGTCGACGTTGTCAGCACGGGAGTGGCATGGATCCACCCGGCAAGCGACTTGGCAAGCGCGTTGGCTCCTCCCACATGTCCGCTGAGCAGGGGGATGACGAAGCGCCCCCCGTCGTCCATGCAGATAACGGCAGGATCCAGCAATTTGTCCCTGACAAAGGGAGCGATGGCCCTGATAGCAATCCCGGCCGCTCCGATGAACACCAGGGCGTCAAAATGAGAAAAGGCATAGGCGGTCCAGTCAGACAGGCTCTCCTTTCTGCGGCGCATCCAGCGGAGCTTTTTTTCTCCCGACTCCTCCCTGAAATCAGTATGGCAGATCAGGCTCTCCTCCAGTCGTTCTCCCTTGGGGGAGAAATGACAAATTCCGATCTCCACAGCTTACTCCTCTCTGCTCGCGCTCATTCCGGCACGGCGGTATTCCGTGGAAAAGTCCGGATCATAGAGCTTGCTCCTGGCATAGGTCCGATGGGCGACTGCGTCCCCCACTAAAACCAGAGCGGTCTTTGTGATCCTGTTTTTTCGCCCCGTCTCGGCCAGATCCTTTAAGCTGCACAGCCAGCTCCTCTCATCCGCCCAGCTGGCCTTATAGACCAGGGCTGCCGGCGTGTCCGGAGGATACCCTCCCGCGATCAGGCGTTCTGCCAGCTCATCCAGCATGGCCGCGGACAGGTAGATGGCCATGGACGCTTGATGCGCTGCCAGAGATTCCATCTTCTCCTTGTCCGGCACGGATGTCTTTCCGTCCATTCGGGTCAGGATCAGGGTCTGACTGACCTCAGGCATGGTGTACTCAATGCCCAGGGAAGCTGCCGCCCCGAAGGCGGCGGTGACGCCGGGGGTCACATCGTAGGGAATCTTCGCCTGGTCTAAAAGATCCATCTGTTCCCGAACCGCCCCGTAGAGAGAGGGGTCTCCTGTGTGCAGGCGGACTAGATCCAGGCCCTCCTCACTGGCATCCAAAAAGACGTCCATCACCGCCTCCAGAGTCATCTTGGCCGAATTATAGATTTTGCATGGCTCCTTGGCATAATTGAGCAGCTCCGGGTTGACTAAAGATCCCGCATAAATAATAATATCCGCTTTTCCAAGCAGATACATACCCCGGACTGTAATCAAGTCCGGCGCCCCGCATCCGGCTCCGACAAAATGTACCATAGTCACCTTCTTCTCTATCTACGCTTGGCCCAAATACAATCAGGACCTGTCTTCCCTCTCTGTCTCCGCATGGCCCAGGACACGATCAGGATCCGTCTTCCTCCTCTATCTCCGCATGATCCTGAACGCGATCAGGATCCGCCCTTCTCTTAAGGAGGGCATCGACCCCCTTTGTCCTGGCCAGACAGCCATAGGCGTCCGCATAGGTCATAACTTCAATCTGGATTTTGCCGTCAGCCCTGCGATTGAGATGATAGGAGATCCTTTCCATCAGGTCATTCATCACAGCCGACAGTTTTCCCTCCTGCTGCAGAAGCTCACAGGCGGCCTCCGTTGTGACGCAGTTCAGAAGCTCGCGCAGGAGTTTTTCTTCCAGTCCCTGGCGAATTCCCGCGGCCGCCATCAATTCCAGGCGGCAGTCAGCCATCCTGGAATGCGTGTTCATGATACCTCCGGCCAGCTTGACCAGCTTCCCGATGTGCCCGGTTAAAAGCAGCTTCTCAAAGCCCAGATCTACCGCCATATCAACCGACTCGCCCACATAATTGGAGATTTTAACCGAGGCGTCCAGGTCATAGCCATAGCTTGCCCTCAGAAAGTCTCTCCCGTAATTGCCCGGAGTCAGACAGATGACTCTCTCCCCCAAGACGGCATGCTGTTTCATCTCCACATAAATGGTGTCCAGCAGGGCCTTCTCGCTCATGGGCTCAACAATTCCTGTTGTCCCGAGCACAGAGAGGCCTCCCACAATCCCCAGCCGCGGATTAAAGGTCGACCGGGCGATCCGCTCTCCCTCGGGCAGAATGACCTGGGCGAAAAAGGGTCCCTGCTCATCCAAAAGGTCAGCCGCCCGGCAGATCTCCCGCGCGATCATATGTCGGGGAACCCGGTTGATCGCGGCCGCTCCAACCGGCTGGTCAAGGCCCGCCCTGGTCACCCGTCCGACTCCCTTGCCCCCGTCGATATAGACCTCATGGGACAGGGCCTGTCCCTCAAGATCATGACTGGTCAAAAAGAGCTCCGGCCTCGCGAGCATCTCGTCGGGAATCCTGCGGCTGACCCGGACTCCCACCGGCATATCCCTCGTGGCGTCCGGGTCATCTCCGGACTCCTTGCGGACAAAGCATGTCACCGCCCCCTTCTCCACAAGAACTTTAGTCAGCTTCGGCCGATACTCTCTGCCGGCCGGCGTCACAATGGACAGGTCTTTTAACCTGCGACCGGATAAGAGGGTGTAACATGCGGCATAGGCACAGGCGGCCGCGCAGGAGCCGGTGGTAAAACCGGACTTCAGTCTCTCTCTCATAGGCGGCTTCCCTCAATCTGATAGAGCAGGCTGTTGACGATGGCGGCGGCGATATTGCTCCCGCCCTTGCGTCCCGCGTTGACAATATATGGAACCGAAGTCGACATGATCCGTTCCTTGGAGGCGGCCACATTGACAAATCCCACAGGCACGCCGATCAGAAAGTCAGGAATCCATCTGCCGGACTTAATCATCTCATAGACGGACAGCAGAGCCGTAGGGGCATTCCCGATCGCGAGCATCACCGGCCCGGGAAGTCGGCTGGCCGCCTCCATAGAAACAGCAGCCCTGGTGACGCCGCGCTTTTTCGCCTCGGCGGCAATCCGAGGATCCGCCATATAGCAGATCGCCCTGGACTTACAGCTGTCCAGAGCCCTCTTGTTAATTCCGGCCAGGGCCATGTTGGTATCCGTCACGATTGTTGCCCCGGCCTTGAGGAGAGTGATTCCCCTCTCAACGGCATTTTCAGAAAAACGAAGGGTCCTGACATAATCGAAATCCGCAGAGCTGTGGATGCAGCGCATGACAGTCGCTGCCTGCACGGGATCTAAGGTCACGCCTCTTTCAACCAGCTCCTGGCGGATGATCTCCATGCTCCGCGCCTCAATCTCCATGGGCCTGATATACTCGATTTCTGTAAATGCCCTGTCAGCCATCATCGTTCTCTCTTTCCCGTCTGTTCTGAAGGCGGCCGCTTCTCTCGTCCCTCTACAATTCTACCAAGAAGACGAATCAGTGTCTGATTTTTCTTGTGATCTAAGATGGCAACACGGTAAAAGCCCTCCCTTAATCCCCGGTAATTGCCGCAGTCGCGAATCAGGACCTTTTCTTTTTGCAGGATCTGACCCAGGCTCTGCCCCGCGGAAAAAATCCCCTCCTGTCTCCATTTCTCCTCCGCCGGGTCCGCGAAAAGAATGAAATTGCCCTCTCCCCCACAGACCCGAAAGCCGAGCCCGCCAAGAGCGTTCCGAAGGTAGCTGTTCTCCTCCTTCAGCAGCTGACTTGTCTCTTCTAAATAGGTGGCCAGCCGGCCGTTTTCATCCATTCCAAAGAGCTCGTCAAGTGCGATCTGCGCCGGCAGCGAGAGATTCCACTCGGGAAGCCCCTGTCTGATTTCTGCCAGATGCTCGCTGTCCCCCAGCAGATAGCCCAGGCGCAGGGAGGGAATAGCAAAGGTCTTGGTAAAGGCACCCAGAATCAGAAGCCCCCTGTGCCAGGCGAAGTACTTTTGCAAAAGAGCCGCGTAAGCCTGTCGGCTGCTCCATGCCGCAGAGTCACTCTCCTTGACAGTCCCTTGACTGGACTGGATCCAGTCTTCCTGATCAGGCCCCTTACTGACGTCAGGATTCTCGCGGGTATTCTCCCCATGCAACTCTTTTTCGAGTTCAAGGTTGCCTTCGGTTCCGGCGTTCGGATTCTGGTGGGCATTCTCCCCATGTAACAGGAGGCTCAAGGGCATGAAGCAGAGGTCTAACATCACAGGGATCCGACAGGCGGCCGCTCTCCTTAAGATCTTCTCAAGCAATTCCTCCCTGATTCGCCCTCCGTTGGGGTTATTGGGGTTGGCAAGCAAAATCAGATCCGGCTTCTTATCCATCTGCTCCAGAAATCCCTCGTCTAAAAGGAAGTCCTCTTCCTCCTGCAGGGGACAGGATAAAAGCTCCGCCCCAACCGCCAGGGCCGCGCGGCGATAGCCATAGAAGGATGGGTCCGCCAGCAGAACCCTGCGGGGTCTTTTGATAAGAAAATAGGTCATGAGGAGCTCTGAGGCGCCGCTTCCGAGAAGAGAGCCCATTTCCGCCCCTTCTCTCTCCGCTTCTTCTTCCTCTTCTTTCCCCTCTCTCTCTGCTTCTTTCTCTTCTTCTCCATCTACTTTCGGGACAGAATCATCCGGGAAATTTTGCCCTTTTCCCCTCTCATATGCCTTTCTCTCCCCGGAAAGTCCGAGAAATCCAAGCAGCCGCTTTTCTTCTTTTCTGTGGTCCAATTGGGGATAGCGATTCAGCCAGACCTCAGACTTATCCAGAGCCCTTTTGATTTCCTCCGGCGGTCCTAGCGGATTGATATTGACGGAGAAATCCAGGGCGACAGGAGACTGATAGATGTTTCCGCCGTGTAAATCCATATATCTCATATCTCCTAAATCATCATTCTCTAACTTTCGCTTAATCCCCTTGCGTTGGCGCTATTCGCTGTGCAAGCGGTCTTCTTCCCAGGAACTCAAAAACAGTTGATGCCTTCTGTCGATGTCTTCTAAAGGAGGACAACTAGCAGGAGCAGGACCATCAGCCCAAGTCCCCAGACGATCCCGGTCGTCAGGTACATAAGATGACAGGCCCTTGGAATATCCTCTGCCTCAATCTCCCTGAGAGGGTCGCCGATGGTAGACTTGTGGACCGGTTTGCCGAAGTATGAGGCGTCTCCTCCCAGCTGCAGCCCAAGAGCTCCGGCCATAACAGACTCCGTCTGAGCGGAGTTGGGACTTTTGTGACAGAAGCGGTCTCGTCGAAAAATTCCAAGAGCGCGCGAGCCGTCTCCTCGCCCCCGCCAGATAAAGACGGCGGCGATCATGCTTAAGGCCGAAAGACGGGAAAAGGGGAAATTGACCAGGTCATCCAGTCTGGCCGCGGCAGTACCGAAGTCACGGTAGCGGTCATTTCGATAACCAATCATGGAATCCATGGTGTTGATGGCCTTGTATACGAAAGCCAGGACAGGGCCTCCAAGCCAAAGGCAGCAGAGGGGAGCAATCACACCGTCCGAACTGTTCTCCGCGACGGTCTCAACTGTCGCCCTGCAGATCCCCGCCTCGTCCAGACTGTCGGTGTCTCGTCCGACAATCATGGATACTGCCCGGCGGGCCGCCAAAATATCATGCTTTTTAAGAGCATCATACACTTTCATACTCTCTGTGGCCAGACTGCGGGCCGCAATCGCCTGCCAGCCCATAATTGACCAGAGGGCGACCCCGAAAAACCAGTGCAAATGAAAAGCCAGCTCCAGAAGTCCTCCCGTAAGAGCGGCAGTGACCAGGACGACAAGGAGGACGAGGATTCCTCCCCGCAGGCGAGCGGATCTCTCCTGTCGGATGAGCCAGTCCCTTTGCCCTGCCTGTGCCTTGCCAGAGGATTCAGATGCCCTCTTTTGTTCCCGCGGATAGAGTCGCCCCTCCAGTATCTGAATCAGCTTTCCCATGCCCCGAACGGGATGCCAGAGCCAGTGGGGATCCCCTAAGAGCAGATCCATTGGTAAGGCTAAAATCCAGGCAATCATTGCGTAAAGGCATAGGGTTCTCATTCTTTTTCTTCCTCAGATCTGAGAGGGATAAGGTCTGTCAGGTGCAGGCCATGCCCAGAATCCAGCATGATAAGACAAGCAAAGCCCTCTCCATTGGCGCACTGATAATCAAAATACCCTCCGCCGGCATAAGCGGAAAGAATTGTCATGATCACGCCTCCGTGCACAACAGCCGCCACATTTGGAATCTCTCGCTTAGAGCTCTCATCTATGCTCTCAAGGAGGATTCCCCTCTCCCCCGGGGTCCAGGTCTCCATCTCTGTGACGACCCTGTCAAATCCCCTGAGAACTCTTTCTCGAAAGGCGGCGCGGCTCTCCCCTTCCGGGAAGTCGCCTTCTCCCCCACCGTCAATCCAGGCCTGATAGGCCCTGTCTGTCTTTAACTCCTCGTAGTTGTGCCCCTCAAATCTGCCGAAATAAATCTCCCTCCAGTCCTCAATACTCTCCTTTAGCACCTCCGGATAGAGCAAACCCGCAGTCTGACGACAGCGCATCATAGGACTCATGTAGAGCTTGAGCAATTGGGAGGGAGCGGGCAGATAGGGGGCATGCCGCAGGGCCTTTACAGCCAGCATACCCTCCATGGACAGGTCTTCATCGCTGGCCGAGCCAATGTAACGCCCCTGGGCATTGCCCTTGGTCGCGCCATGGCGAATGAAGAAAATCCGTCCCAGACAGGACCATTTGCGTGCATCCTCAATCTTCCAACGGACCATTGCGCTCTCCATCCTTTAAGACCTGACCCAGGCCGGCCGTCACCATCTCCACATGTCCTGCCCGCGCAGCCATCCTGACCTGCAGGCGACCAAGCATCTCCCGGTAAATGCGCTCTCCCGGATCCAGGGGGACAATGCCGTTTCCCGCGATATCTGAGATCACGATCAATTTGCCGCAGGTCCGATCGGCCTGTCGGATTACTTCCAGGCATTCATCCAGGAAAAGATCCTCCCACTTCTCCTGCTCGCGATAAGAAAGCTTGGACAAATGCTCTGGCAGGCGGTTTTTAAGCATTTTCCTGACAAAAGAGTGAAAGTGGTTCCAGATTCTTAAGGCATCCGTCCGCTCGAAGACGCATGCCAAATCAGCGCCCCGGCAAGGCAGATGGGATCCCTCCACAATTTCCGTCCTGGCGGCCGGATATTTTCCCAGGACATATTGCAATTTCCCCTGGGCGTAGCCCCCGAGATATAAGTCCAGACTCATCTGTCACTCCTAACCAACTCTTATCAAAAGACCGCCGCTTTCCGCGGAATCTCACAGCAGAGAACTAAAAAATATCTCAGCAGACGAGGTCTGACCAAAATCCCACAGGAACAGAGACCTGGCCGAAATTTCACCAAAACAGACTGACCAGGCCAGCCGAAAGGGCCATTGCGACCTCGCTGTAGGACACAAACCAGCCTGCCAGATCCCCGTTGATTCCGCCAAACTCACGCCCGGACTTCCAGTGATAGTAGAGAAAGCTTGCGCCGCCTGCGATCAGGACAAAGAGGCCCGGGATCCCTCCCAGGATCAGAATCCATAGACTGGCCAGGATCAGCTGCAGGATGAGAAGAAGAAGCACCTTCTTCCGATCGGCCGCCTCTGCGAAAGAGGCTACCGTTCCTCCGCCGGACATGGGCGAAAAGGTCAGCACAGATAAGGCGCTTAGAATCCGACTCAGCCAGAAAATGCCTGCCACGGCCCCGGGAAGAGCTTTCTTGCCGCCCGGATCGAGGATTGCCGGGGTGGAAAATTGTCCTGTCTTATCGAAAGACTCCAGAAGGATACAGACAGCCGCCAGGGCAAAAAGCAGGAGGCAGACGAAAGAGATCACCGCGAAGGCTCCCGTATGGGGATCCTTTAGGATCCGAATCTTGTCCTCTCTCTCTCGATAGGAATGAAGGGCGTCGGAAGTATCCATAAAACCGTCCAAGTGGATCGCCCCGGAGATCAGGATCGGCAAGAGAAGGAGAAGCAATGCCAGGGGAAGCCTGGGAAGAGACAAGCGATGCGCCAAAGTCAGCAAGAGCATCTCTCCCAGACCGATCACCAGACCAACCAGGGGAAAGAAAGCCATGACAAAGCGCATGTCTCTCTCCTCCCAGTCAAACTGGGGAACCGGAATTTTTGAGTACATGGAAAAGGCAATCGCCAGCGAACGAAGCATCCCTTATCTCTCCTTCAGCAGCACAGGCAGACCCGCAAAAACTTCTGTGACCCGGTCCGAAGCCCGCCCTAAGCGCCGGTTGATCAGACCTAATTGCGCAATGTAATCCTGCGTGACCTCATCATAGCAGATTCCGTCCTCGTGGACATTGTTGCTGACAATAAGCAGATCTTTGCAGATCTCTCTCAGGCTTAAGATCCCCTCGCAAAATCTGTCCGGATCATAGGCCATGGCATGGCGGTCAAAGATCTGATTGGCCAGGAGGTTGGAGACGCAGTCCAAAAGAATGACTCCCTTTGCAGAAAAGGTCTGCAGATGAAGCGCCTTTCCTCTTTTCAGGCGGTCTCCCGCCTCTGCCTCTCCCTTGGCAGGATCTGATATCAGACCGGTTAAGAGACACTCTCTGACCCTGTCACAATCCAGGTTATAGGGGATTTCCAAGCTGACAAAGCCCATCCCCCTCCTGCGCCTGACATGACGATCAATTCTGGCAAGGGTCTCCGGATCATCCCCTTTCATGGTCGCCAGATAGAGCAGGGGCTGATTCACCGCAAGCCTCAGAGCCTCCTTCTCCGCGTATTCGGATTTGCCGCTGGCGCTTCCGCCCAGGATCAGATGCATCATAAGCTCTCCCTCTGGTAGGCATCCATACCGAGCTTCTCGAAGGTCTTTGTGGAGGTGTAGACCAAGGCGGCTGCCTGCAGAAGCTGCAGCGCCAGAAGGGCTCCCGTTCCCTCCCCAAGGGCCAGATCGGCGTGGATGATCGGATTCAGCTTCAGGGCCCGCATGGCATGGGACATGCCCGGTTCTCTTCCCAGATGAGAGGCCAGGCAGACCTCTCTTGCTCCGGGGCAGAAACGGTCTGCAATCAGAGCCGCAACCGTGCTGATCAGTCCGTCCAAAAGCACCGGAGTCCGGGTCTGGTTGGCTCCAAGAATCAGGCCGACCAGGGCGGCAATATCAAAACCGCCGACCTGACAGAGAACGGCCAGAGGATCCGGGCTCTCCCGGCGGCATGAAGAATAGAAAATTTCTCTGGCCCGGTCGATGACCTCTCTTTTTTTGGCCAGTCCCCGGTCCGACAGACCTGCCCCCCGCCCGGCCACAGCCTCCGCCGGCAGGTCAAGAAGGGCAGAGAGGCAGGCCGCGGAAGTCGTCGTGTTTCCGATCCCCATCTCGCCGGTCAAAAGCAGTCCAACGCCATCCTCCTTCGCCCGCGCAGACTCCTCAATCCCGACAGAAATCGCGGCAAGCGCCTCTTCCTCCGTCATCGCGCCCCGATGAATCTCAATGCTTCCGTCAGAGCAAAAACCGGACGGGGATATCTCTTTCTCCGTCATCGCTCCCCGGCTGACCTCAGCGATATTTTGCGCGAAAAGACCTCTCTCTTCTTCCGTCCTGCCGGAAGACCAGATCTGCGCAAAGTTTCTGCTTCCACGGGCGACCTTGGCGCAGATCACAGAGGGTTCTCTGGCGTCACAGACCATCCCGACGTCTACAACCCTCAGCTGACAGTCGCATCGAGCGGCAAAGATGGCGGACGGAGATTCCCCGCAGGCAATTGAGTCGGCGACTAAGGCGGTGACCTCCTGTCCGGTCTGGCTCACCCCCTCCGCAACAATCCCATTGTCTGCGCACATGACAAGAAGTCGGGGCGCTTCCAGAAGATGATCCGCATTTCCCAGAATACCGGCCATGCGAATCAGATCCTCCTGCAGAGTTCCAAGACCATCCAAAGGCATGGCCACCTTATCCCAGCGGTCTCTTGCCTGACGCATTGCCCTTTGATCAGGCACAAGCGTCTTGATTTTTCTGATTTTCTCTCTGCTGATCATCATCTCTTCCCTGACCTTAAAGTATACCCATCCCATAAACTGCAGCCTATAAATTTAAGATTTTCTCAATTTGTCTCATATCCATGTGGTCTTGCAGACAGTCAGCCAGAATGTCATATTGCTTCCCGGCAAAGTCCGCCGCTTCTCTTGGCTCATATCGCTGACTGAGTCCCTTTTTCTCCGCGATGGCATTTAAAAGGGCTTCCGCGTTTCCGGTCCCGTCAAAAATCCCATGGACATAGGTCCCCAGCACTGATCCCAGAATCATTCCCTCCGTCCTTAAATCATCCTTCATTAGATCATCCTTTTCAGTAGATCCATGAATTGACCCTTGTAAAGAAGTGCTTTGGACCTGATCCAAACAGACCCAGTCCTCCCGGTCTTTTCTTCTGTCCTTAGGAGGGAAGTCCACAAGATTCGTCTTTCCCATGTGAATCTCGTAGCCATTTAAGGGCCTTCCACGTAAGCAGGACCAAAAGCCCGGCAGATCGTCAGAAAAATGTCCTTCGACCTGAGTCAGCTCCTTGTTTCTTTCGAGCAGAGTCTCATGGGGAAGCAGACCTAAGCCCTTACAGCTTCCTCCGCCTTCCAGGCCCTGGGGATCTGACACCCTCTGTCCCAGCATCTGATAGCCTCCGCAGATGCCCGCCACAAGGCCTCCCCTCTCCGCGAATTTCCGGATTTCCTCCGCCAGACCGACCTCTTTCATCCATTCCAGGTCTGCCGTCGTGTTCTTACTTCCCGGAAGAATGACCAGGTCTGCCCTGCACAATCGATCCGCTGACCTGATATAGCGAAGAGATACCCCCTCTCGCCCCTCAAAAACGGTAAAGTCAGAGAAATTTGACATATGAGGCAGGCGAATCACGGCAATATCAATCGCGTCTGGCTGCCCATCCCGTAGCCTGTTCGAGAGCGAATCCTCCTCGTCAATGATCAGATCCATATAAGGTATGACGCCCAGCACCGGAATCCCGACTTTCTCCTCCAACATCGCGATCCCCGGATCCAGGAGGCTCTGATCACCCCGAAACTTATTGATCACAAAGCCGCAGATGCGCCTTCGCTCCTCACTCGGAAGCAGTGCCCAGGTTCCATAGAGCTGAGCGAAGACTCCGCCCGGATCAATATCTCCAACCAAGAGAACCGGGGCGTCGATCATCCCGGCCAGCCCCATGTTGACGATGTCCTCTGCCTTGAGATTGATCTCAGCCGGAGAACCTGCCCCCTCGACGAAAATAATATCATGTCCGGCAGCCAGCCGCCGGTAAGCGTTCATAATCCGCGGAACCAGGGTCTTCTTATATTGGAAGTAGTCTCTGGCCCTCATATTGGCGAGGGGTTTGCCTGAGACAATGACCTGGCTTCCCACATCACTGGTCGGCTTTAAGAGAATGGGATTCATGTCAACAGAGGGCTCAATTCCACAGGCCTGCGCCTGCATGGCCTGGGCCCGTCCTATCTCCAGGCCCTCCCTCGTCACAAAGGAATTGAGGGCCATATTCTGTGACTTAAAGGGAGCGACCCGATAGCCCCGGCGGGCAAAAAAGCGGCAGAGACCGGCCACCAGAAGACTTTTTCCGACATTTGACATCGTGCCCTGAACCATAAGAACTCTGGCCATGCTCACCTCCCGTCTTCTGCCATGATTCTGCCTGTCACTTTCTCTGCTATTGTAGCTTAATCCGAACCATCCATCGAATCAAACAGCCGCCTGTAATTTTACACACCTCAATGGTAGCTTTTGCAAAGACTGCCTGACATCATCCATCGAAGCTGAGACCCGCAGAGGAAAAGAAAAAAGCACCGGCAGAGCCGATACTTCTTCTGGGTTGGGCTGTTCATTGATTGAACAAACAGTTCCTAGCGGAATCGAACCGCTGTTTTCGCCGTGAGAGGGCGACGTCTTAACCGCTTGACCAAGGAACCCTATGAATTGCAGGTGTTCATGACACCAGCAGTTCCTAGCGGAATCGAACCGCTGTTTTCGCCGTGAGAGGGCGACGTCTTAACCGCTTGACCAAGGAACCGGATTCATTGTTGTCACAAGAGAGACAACAATGAAATGATACATGAGCTGCGCGCTCAATGCAAGTCTTTTTGTTTGAAAACTTATCAATCTTCGTAGCCGTTCGGATTGGACTTCTGCCAGTTCCATGAATCAGCGCACATCTCCTTGATTCCGTACCTGGCCTCCCAGCCCAGCTCTCTCTTGGCCTTTTCCGCAGAGGAGTAGCAGGTGGCAATATCACCGGCACGGCGAGGCTTGATCGAGTAGGGAATATGAATCCCGGTGGCCTCTTCGAAATTGTGGACAATATCGAGAACCGAGTAGCCAATGCCTGTACCCAGGTTATAGATGGACAGGCCGCTCTTCTCCTCCAGCTTCTTAATCGCCGCTACATGTCCGCTTGCCAGATCGCAGACATGGATATAATCCCTCACTCCGGTACCGTCAGGCGTATCGTAGTCATTTCCAAAGACACCCAGCTCCTTGAGCTTGCCGACAGCAACCTGGGTGATATAGGGCATAAGGTTATTGGGAATGCCGTTGGGATTCTCTCCGATACGGCCGGACTTGTGAGCCCCGATGGGGTTGAAATAGCGGAGCAGAACCACATTCCATTCCGGGTCCGCCGTGTGCAGGTCGGTCAGAATCTGTTCCAGCATCCACTTGGTCCAGCCATAGGGATTGGTGCATGTTCCCTTTGGGCAGTCCTCTGTAATGGGAATCTGTGCCGGATTCCCGTAGACCGTTGCCGACGAGGAGAAAATGATGCTCTTGCAGCCGTGCTGACGCATGACGTCAAAGAGAACCAGGGAACCGGAAATATTATTCTCATAGTACTCCCAGGGCTTGGCGACAGACTCACCGACTGCTTTTAAGCCGGCGAAATGGATAACCGAGTCAATCTTCTGCTCCTCAAAGAGCTTGTTTAAGCAGTCGCGATCTCTGATATCCCCTTTGTAAAAGGTGACCTTCTTGCCTGACAACTCCTCGATCCGGTCCACAACCTTTGGACTGGCGTTGACCAGATTATCTAAGATTACAACCTCATATCCGTTCTCCAAAAGCTCCACACAGGTATGACTTCCGATATAGCCGGCACCACCGGTAACTAAAATTGCCATCTTTATCCTCCTCATTATCTGCAGAACAACATTCCGACACCGCCGCCTTTTTGCCTTTGAACCGATAAGCAGAGAAGAGGCAAATGCCTTCCGTCTCGGAAACTGCGCTTATTTTATCACAATACAGCCAGACAATCGAATATCAACGCCTCGCACCTGTAAATTAGAATTTTGATAACATGTAATACGCAAGAATTTATAGATGAAATCATTCACGAAAGAGCTTGATTTCATAAACAAAAAGAGAGACAGCCTGATCAGGATATCTCTCAAAAAACATAGAAAACAGGTTAAAAATACCTTACTTAATCTCAGCCTTTGCGGTCTCAACCAGAGAGGCAAAGCCCTCCGCGTCATTAACTGCCATCTCGGCCAGCATCTTGCGGTTCAGGTCGATGCCGGCGCTCTTGAGGCCGAACATGAACTTGCTGTAGGACAGACCGTTGAGACGCGCTGCCGCGTTGATACGGGCAATCCAGATACGACGGAACTGGCCCTTGCGCTGACGGCGGCCTGCGTATGCAGAAGCCAGCGCGCGCATCACGGACTGCTTAGCCACGCGATACTGCTTGGAACGCGCTCCTCTGTAGCCCTTAGCCAGCTTTAATACTCGATTGTGCTTCTTCTTAGCGTTATATGCGCCCTTAATTCTTGCCATCTTAATATCCTCCTGAGAATCTCAATTACATGTAAGGTAAAATCTTCTTCAAGCTCTTAACGTTGCTTGCGTCGGTGATTGCGGACTGACGAAGATTTCTCTTACGCTTGGTGGTCTTCTTGGTCAGGATATGGCTCTTGAAAGCCTTGTTTCTCTTAAGCTTGCCGCTGCCGGTAGCTGTAAAGCGCTTGGCCGCTGCTCTCTTTGTCTTCATCTTTGGCATTATCTTGTCCTCCTGTTAATTCTTCTTGACTGCCAGCACCAGACTCATGCTTCTGCCTTCCATCTTAGGTGCCTTATCCACTGATGCGATATCCTCCAGACTCTCGGCGAACTCCTCGAGAATGTGTCTGCTCGCAGAGACATGTGCCATCTCGCGGCCCCTGAAGCGCAGGGTGATCTTCACCTTGTTCCCCTTCTCGAGGAACTTGCGCGCAGCCTTGGTCTTGGTCATGAGATCATTGGAGTCGATATTCGGTGACATGCGAATCTCCTTGAGCTCAATCTGCTTCTGCTTGCGCTTGGCCTCCTTGGCCTTGCGGGCCATCTCGTAGCGGTACTTGCCGTAGTCGATGATCTTGCAGACAGGCGGTTTCGCCTGAGGGGCTACCTTGACCAGGTCAAGCTTTGCCTCGTCGGCGAGCTTCTGCGCCTCGCGGGCAGACATGATACCAAGCTGCTCTCCGTGAACTCCGATCAGACGAACCTCGCGGTCTCTGATCTGTCCATTGATCTGTAATTCGTTGCTAATGGTTACACCTCCGGGAACATACCCAAATACTGCATGAAAAAAGTGGACAGGCAGACTATCCACTTACAAGTCACAAAGATAAAAATCCTGTGAATATGCAACCGCAAGACGCCTGAAGCGGCGCTCGGGTGAGAGCGGATAACTCTGCTTTAATTTCACAACATGTGGATGATACCACTGAAGCATCCACCCCGTCAAGTCCCTGTGAAGGTCTCTGTTCGGAAGCACTGCGAAAGCCTCTGTTCGGGAGCTTTCGCCAAAACCTACACCGAAAAAGCCACTTCCTGAACGCTTCTTCCTGAAGATCGCGGAGCTTTCCCTCCTAGAAGGTCCCCAGGATAAACATCTCCTCCGTCTCCTCCTTGAGACCCTGCAGGCAGTTCATAACAGCTTCTTCTCTCAGATTCCCCTCGAAATCGATGAAAAAAGTGTACTCCCACTTCTTTCCGCGCAGGGGTCGGGACTCGATCCGGGTCATGGACAGACCATTAAAGATAAAATGCGAGAGAACCCGGTAGAGAGAGCCGGATTCATTGGGCAGGGAGAAGGCGATGCTGACATTTTTGGCGCCGGACGTATATTCCCGCTTGGGAGAGACCACAATAAAGCGGGTCTCATTGCCCTTGATATCCTGAATGGCCTGATCTAAGACGGCCAGTCCATAGATCTGAGCATTGATGCTGCCTGCGATGGCTGCCTGCGACGGATCTTTGTCCTCCATCACCTTCTTCGCCGCCATGGCGGTGTTCTTGAGGGAATAGGCCTCAAAATCCGGATGAATATTGCGCAGGTAGCCCTCGCACTGGGCCAGAGCCTGGGGATGAGAGTAGACCCGCCTGATATCTGAAATCTTTGCTTCCGGCAGGCCTAAAAGCGCATGATCAATTCGGATGATCTGCTCTCCAACGATGACCGCCTGGTACTCCATCATCAGATCATAATTTTCAGTGACAATCCCCGCCGTGGAATTCTCCACCGGAAGAACTGCGTAATCCGCCTCTCCATTGGAGATCGCCTCCATCGCGTCTCTCCAGGTCTCTACCGGTTCCATTGAGGCGCAGCCCTCGCGAAAGAAGGCCTTGCAGGCCGCCTGCGAATATGCGCCCCGCACCCCCTGGTAGACTACCCTGGCACTGGGAAAGTCATAGTCTTCAATTTCGTAGAAGCCCAGATCTTCCGACATACCATGCTCTGCCAGAAGACGGTACTGCTTTTTGCGAGAGACCGACATGATCTGTTCAAAGAGTTCTCGAACCCCCTGCCGCAGGAAGGCGTCATCCGTCATAGCTTCCAGCCGGGTCAGCTTCTCCTCTTCTCTTCTCTTGTCCAACACCGGACGATGATTGGCGATCTTGTACTCTGCCACATCCCCGGAAATCGCCAGACGCTCCTCATAGAGCTCTGCGATTCTGGCGTCAATCTCATCAATTCTTCTGCGCGACTCTGCTAAATCCTTCATTCCATCCATCCTTATTCTATCAATTCTCATTTCCCGCCTGCCCGGCAAAGGGAAAATGCTCTCTGCCAAACCGGCATTATTCTGTCACAAGCCGATCCTGCCACCGGCAGATCACGCCTGAAAGGATGGCGCAAATTTCCCTGACCATCCAAGAGTCCCTAGGCAAAGTCAAAAATGGAGAGCTGGTTGCTCTTTGGCATATCCCCGGTCAGCCCCAGTTCATTTAACTTATCGACAATGGTCTGGGAGAGCTTGCCGCGCTCCTTGAGATCATCCATGGAGAGGAATTTCCCCTGGGCGGCCGCAATCGCCAGCGTCTCAGCCGCCTTATCTCCCATGCCGTCGATGGAGGCAAAGGGCGGGAGCAGCTTTCCGTCAACAATTTTAAAATAGCGGGCGTCCGACTGATAGAGGTCCAGAGGCAGAAACTCATATCCCCTGACATACATCTCCTGCACAATGCGCATATCCCGGTAGGTGTCCTGTTCCTTGTTGGACAGCTGATCCCTGCGCTTGTCGTACTCCGCCAGTATGGTCTCCAGATAATTCCTCCCCCGGCACATGATCTCGTAGGAGAAGGCAGTCGCCCGGATGGAGAAGAAGGCGGCGTAGTAGGCCAGAGGGTAGTAGACCTTGCAGTAAGCCACGCGCCAGGCCATCATGACATAGGCGGCCGCGTGGGCCTTGGGAAACATGTACTTGATCTTCTCACAGGAGCCGATGTACCAGTCAGGCACCCCGTGCTCCTTCATATCCGCCGTCCATTTCGCCCAGTCGTCGGCCACTTTCCCCTTGGCCACCAGGCCCTTTCTGACCCGCTCCATGATAGTAAAGCTCTCCTCAGAGTCCATTCCCTGATTGATCAGGTAGACCATAATATCGTCCCGGCAGCAGATCGCTGTGGAAATAGTAGCAATTCCCTGCTGGATCAGATCCTTGGCGTTGCCAAGCCATACATCCGTTCCGTGGGACAGACCGGAGATACGGATCAGATCCGAGAACTCCTTTGGCTTGGCGTCCCTGAGCATCCCCATGGCGAAGTCTGTTCCGAATTCCGGGATTCCAAGCGTCCCCATAGAGGTCCCGCCCCAGAGCTGATCCCCCTCCGGGATCCCGAGGCTTTCCGTTCCCATGAAGAGTCCCATAACCGCCTTGTCATCCAGGGGAATATCCGTGGCGTGCAGGCCTGTCAGATCCTCCAGCTTGCGGATCATGGTGGGATCATCATGCCCCAGGATATCCAGCTTGAGCAGGTTCCCGTCGATCTTATGATAATCAAAATGGGTCGTGATGATATCGGATGTCATATCGTCCGCCGGATGCTGTACCGGTGTAAAGGAGTTGATCTCCTCTCCCACAGGCAATACGACAATGCCGCCGGGATGCTGTCCCGTGGTGCGGCGAATCCCCACACAGCCCTGGACAATGCGGTCGATTTCACAGCTCCGCTTATGGATCCCCCGCTCCTCATAGTAGTTCTTAATATATCCGTAGGCCGTCTTGTCCGCCAGCGTTCCGATGGTTCCGGCCTTGAAGGTCTGGCCCTCGCCGAAAATGACCTCTGTGTACTTGTGGGCCTTGGCCTGATATTCTCCGGAGAAATTGAGGTCGATATCCGGCTCCTTATTGCCCTTAAAGCCCAGGAAGGTCTCAAAGGGAATGTCAAAGCCCAGCTTCATCAGATCAGCCCCGCAGCGCGGGCATTTGCGGTCAGGCATATCGCAGCCGGACCGGCCGGCAAAGGCCTTGACCTGGTCTGAATCGAAGTCGACGAACTTGCAGTCCGGGCAGAGATAGTGAGCCTGCAGAGAGTTCACCTCTGTGATCCCTGCCAGATAAGCGGCAAAGGAGGACCCGACAGAGCCCCTCGACCCCACCAGATAGCCGTCCTCATTGGACTTCCAGACCAGCTTCTGGGCGATGATGTACATGACCGCGTATCCGTTGCCGATAATGGAATTGAGTTCGCGTTCCATGCGCTCCTCGACGATGGCCGGAAGCTTTTTGCCATAGAGCTCATGCGCACGGTTGTGACAAATGGTCCGAAGCATCTGGTCTGAATTGGCAATCACCGGCGGGCACTTGTCCGGGCGGGTCGGATGAATCCGCTCACACATATCCGCGATCCGGTTGGTGTTGGTGATAACCACCTCTCTCGCCTTGTCCATCCCCAGGTAAGAGAACTCCTCGAGCATCTCCTCCGTCGTATGTAAAAAGAGAGGAGGCTGATGATCCGCGTCCTTAAAGCCCTTTCCGACCTGAATGATCCGCCGGTAGATCTCGTCCTCCGGATTTAAGAAATGCACGTCGCCGGTGGCGCAGACCGGCTTGTGGAAGTCCTCTCCCAGCCGGACAATCCGACGGTTAAAATCTCTTAAATCCTCTTCGGTCTGAATATTGTCGTTATCCGCCTCTAAAAGGAAGCGGTTGTTCCCAATCGGCTGGATCTCCAGGTAATCATAGAAAGAGACAATCCTGGAGATTTCCTGCGGCGGTCTGCCGCCCTCCAGAGCCTGAAAGAGCTCCCCTGCCTCACAGGCGGAACCGATAATCAGCCCCTCCCGGTACTTCTCGACCAGACTCTTTGGGATCTTGGCCTGACGCTGGAAAAAGCGCAGGTGGGACAGGGATGTCAGCTTGTAGAGGTTGATGCGGCCAATATCATTCCTGGCGATCAGGATACAGTGGTTGGCATGCATCTTTCGGATGACTTCATCAGACATCCTGGCATTGGCATTGATATCAGACAGTTCGTTCATCCCTCTGTCTCTAAACATCTGGATGAATTTCTCGAAGATATGGGCGGTCGCCTCGGCGTCGTCCACAGCCCGATGGTGATGGCCCGGATCAATCTTCAAGGCCTTGGCCAGGGTGTTTAATTTCTGATTGTGCAAAGAGGGCATGAGATACCGCCCCATGGCAACCGTGTCCATATAAGTCGCGGACGCCTCAAGATGAAGGCGCAGACAGTTCTGGCGGATAAATCCCATATCAAAATCCGCGTTGTGGGCGACCATAATCGCCCCCTGGGAAAAGGCAAGGAAGTCCGGCAAGACCTCCTCGATCCCCGCCGATCCGATCACCATATCGTCGCGTATGGAGGTCAGCTCCGTGATCCGGAAGGGAATGGGGCGGCCCGGGTTGACAAAGCTTGAGAAGCGATCAGTGATCCTCCCGCCTTCCATCCGCACAGCACCGATTTCGATGATGCGATCCTTCTCGGCGGAGAAGCCTGTCGTCTCAATATCAAAGACCACGAAGGAATCGTCCAGACTCTGCCCCGGCAGCCCGTCTGTGACCACCGTCTTGGTATCGTCGACCAGATAGGCCTCCATCCCATAGATGACCTTGAAATCCGGATCCTTGCCAATTTCGTGATCGGCATCCGGGAACGCCTGAACCACCCCGTGATCCGTGATCGCCAGAGCCTTGTGCCCGAAATGTCTGGCCTGCCTGACGATGTCCTCCACCGCGGAGACTCCGTCCATATCGCTCATCTTGGTGTGGCAGTGGAGCTCGACACGCTTTGTGGCAGCCTTGTCCGCGCGGATTGTCTGAAAGGATGGAATCGCCATGATCCCCTTGACATAGCCCATGGTCAGATCGTGATCGAATGTATCTAAAGAGGGCGTTCCCTTGATTTTAACGAAGGCTCCCTTGTGCAGTCCCTTTTCCAGCTCCTCCATATGGGCGTTTGCCACAAAGAGCTTGGTCACGATGCTGTCCGTGAAATCCGTCAGGGCGAAGCTGACAAGGGTCCGCTCGTTTCTGATCTCTCTGGTCTCAAAGGAAATGATCTGACCTCGAATACAGACCTCCCCCACGGCTCCCTGGATCTCGCTGATCGGCGTAACCTCATCGTCGAAATCACGGCCATAGATCAGGTCTGCGCGCGAGGAGTATTTGAGGGGCCTGGGGCCTCTGAAGGAGGCGCTTCCTCTCTCCCCCTGCTTCCATGAGGGCTTGCCTCTGTCGGCAGATGAACCGCCGGCGGCAAAGTAGACGGACGTTCGTCCTCCTTCCTGCCTTTTCCCCGTCTCTCCCTGTCTCTTTGCGAAATCCGGACTCTGTCCCTTTTCCCCCATCTGCTTTTGCAGATGAGGCCGGTGCCCCAGGCCCAGATCCTCACTGGGCAGGCCCTGGGCCGCTTCTGCCGCCGCCTCTTTCTCCCGCATCTGCTTCTGACGCTCGACAATCTCTGTCACCCGGTTGGCGATCACCGCGTCCGTATCCGCCCGATACCTGCTCCTCTTTGCCTGCTTATAGGCAATGTCAATGAGCAGAGTCTGCCCGCATCTCTGACAGAAAATCTTGTCTAAAATATCATGGATCTCCTCTTCTCTTCCCCGGGCTAAAACCGTATCCTCTAAGGTCAGCTCCAGGTGATCATCGCGGTCAAAGGTGAAATCAGCCTTTTTGATGATTCCATAGAGGATGGAACTGTAGTGCTCGATTTCCTCATAGATACTGTCCCGATAGGACGCGAAGAGATTTTTGGCGTTGTAGGCCTCAGACAGGTGAAAGCGCTCAATGATGCGGACGTCGACCTGCTGCTCTTTAAAATACTGGCTGGCAATCGCCTTCTCCAGCTTCCAGATCCTGCGCTTGGGAATCAGATCCTGAAAGGACAGATAAATGCGCATGACGTCATGCTGTCGGTTTGTCGTCACCCGTTCAATCTGCGCGTTTTCCAGGAGCCCCGTCAGTCCGGCGCTCAATTTCAGATTGGAAAAAAGCTCCTGAAAAGCCTTAGCCATTGTCTGCCTCTTATCTCAACCTTGTTCCCAGTGCTCGAGCTCGTCCCGCAGAGCATCCAGGAGTTCTTCCTCCGCTACCTTGCGAATGATCTGCCCATGCCGCATGAGCAGACCCTCTCCATTGCCGCCGGCCACGCCCAGGTCCGCTTCCCTGGCCTCTCCGGGCCCATTGACCGCGCAGCCCATGACAGCGACCTTGATTTCCAGGGGATACTGCGCCACCAGGGCCTCTACCTCATTTGCCAGAGAAATCAGGTCGATCTGGGTTCTGCCGCAGGTGGGGCAGGATACCACCTCAATTCCTCCTCGGCGAAGACCGAGGGTCCGCAGAATCATCTTAGCTGACGAGATTTCCTCTATGGGATCTCCCGTCAGAGAAACGCGGATCGTATCGCCAATGCCCTGTCCTAAAATCAAGCCCAGTCCCAGGGCCGACTTGATATTGCCGCTGGTGATTGTTCCCGCCTCTGTAATCCCCACGTGCAGAGGGTGATCAGTTCTGTCTCTGATCTTCTCATGGGCGGCGACACAGGTCATGACATCGGAAGACTTAATGGAGATGACCAGATTGTCATATCCCATGTCCTCAATGATTGCCGCCTTGTCGAGTGCGGATTCCACCAGTCCGTCCGCCGTCACCCCGCCATACTTGACTAAAAGATCCCTCTCCAGAGAGCCGGAATTGACGCCCACGCGGATGGGGATTCCCCGCTCCTTCGCGCAGTCGACCACGGCTCTGATCCGCTCCTTGCCCCCGATATTTCCCGGGTTGATCCGGATCTTGTCCGCCCCATGCTCCATGGCCGCAATCGCCATCTTATAGTCGAAGTGAATATCCGCAACCAAAGGAATGTGAATGCGCCGTCTGATCTGTTCCAGAGCCTGAGCCGCCTCCTGATTGGGTACCGTACAGCGGATGATCTCACAGCCCGCTGCTTCCAGGGCTAAAATCTGAGCCACCGTGGCTTCCACATCCTGTGTCCTGGTATTGGTCATGGACTGAATCAGTATGGGATGGTCGCCGCCGATGACCCGATCTTTGATCTTTACTTCACGCGTTTTCATCCGATTGTATTTCATCTTCGATTTACCCCATCTCACACAAGATCTCAGACGCCCCCGCCGGCCGGTGTCCTAAGCGAATATCTTGAACAGATCGCTGAATACCACTAAAATCATCAGGCCCATCAGAAGAACGAAGCCTGCCATATTGACATAGCCCTCCAGCTTCTGCGGAGCCGGCTTGCGCCGAATCATCTCGATCAGAAAGAAGACCAGCCTCCCTCCGTCCAGAGCCGGAAAGGGGAGCAGATTCATAACTCCCAGATTCGCTGTCAGAAGGATGGCGATCGAGAGCATATTGACAAAGATATAAAAGGCCCCGTCTCTTGCCGACTGCTGATAGGTATCTCCGATGGTCTTAACGATCCCCACCGGGCCGGAGATCTGGCGCAGGCTGACCTGACCTGTCACCAGAAGCTGCAGACTCTTGGCCGTATTGTAGATCTGGTAGCGGATCTCATGAAAGGAATAGCCCGCAATCTGCCCTGCAGACAGCTTCTCATAGTCACCCGGCCCCTGGATCCCGATCAGATAGCGCTTGCTCTCTTCATCGTATCTGGGGACGAGCGTTGTCTGATGGCTCTGTCCCCCTCTGCTATAAGTCACCGAAATCGCTTCTTTTCCGTGAAAGAAGACATATGCGGAGATCTCCTGATAGAAATAAACCCGGTGGCCTCCGAGCGCGGTGATCTCATCTCCCGCCTCCAGGCCGGCCTCCTGGGCCGGATAGTCCTCCATGACCCCGCCGATTTTCGGCTTCATCACTCCAATGGCTGCCAGCAAAATGGCTGAGAGGATGAAGGCCAGAAGAAAGTTAAACATTGGCCCCATGAGAACGATGAGAAAGCGCTGCCAGACCGGCTTATTGCCAAATGCCCGGTCGTTGTCGCTCTCCTGGTCCTCCCCTTCCATCACACAGGCTCCGCCGAAGGGAATCAGCCGCCAGGCATAGAGGGTCTCTCCTTTCGTAAAGCCGATGATCTTGGGACCGAAGCCCAGACAGAATTCATTGACCTTGACTCCGCAGGCGCGGGCGGTCAGAAAATGCCCCAGTTCATGAAAGATGATAATAAAGCTGAAGATTAAAATCGCAATGACAATATTCATATACTCACTTATCCATAATGCCGTCAATGTAGTCGCAGCTCGCCTGCTCCGCCATCAGAATCTCCTCCAGGCCGGGATCCGCCACGAAGTCAATTCCTTCCATGGTCCGGGCGATCAGTTCATAGATGTCCAGAAAGCGGATCTTTCCCGCCAAAAAGAGGGAGACTGCCCGCTCGTTGGCCGCGTTGAAGACGGTGGGAACATTCCCGCCCCGCCGCATGGCCTCGCAGGCCAGGGGCAATCCCAAAAAAGTCTCCGTATCCGGCCTTTCAAAGGTCAGGGCTCCTGTCGAAAACAGATCCAGTTCATTTCCCCGCATCCGGTGGCGGCAGGGGTAATAGAGGGCGTACTGGATCGGAAGCTTCATGTCCGGAAGGCCCATCTGTCCGATGACCGCCCCGTCCTCATACTCCACGGCGGAATGAAGTATGGACTGGGGATGAACGAGAACCTGAATCTGATCCGCCTCAAGGCCAAAGAGCCAGCCGGCTTCCATGACCTCCAGTCCCTTATTGACCAAACTGGCGGAATCTATGGTAATTTTTTTGCCCATAGACCAGTTTGGATGCTTTAAAGCATCCCGGACGCCGACCTCCTCCAGATCCGCCCGCTTTTTCCCCCGGAAGGGTCCACCGGAACAGGTCAGAAGAATCTTCCTGACCCGATTCATTTCATTCCCCCGCAGACTCTGGAAAATGGCCGAGTGCTCAGAATCCACCGGGAGAATAGAGCAGCCTCTCTCCCTGGCCAGAGGCATAATGATGTGCCCGGCGCAGACCAGGGTCTCCTTATTGGCCAGGGCGATGTCCTTGCCGGCCCGAATCGCTTCTATGGTGGGACGAATCCCGATCATCCCGACCACTGCAGTCAGCAAAATCTGCGCGGACTCCTCTGTCGCGACAGCGCAGAGCCCTTCCATGCCGGAGTGGATTTCCGGGAGTCTTCCCGCATCCGGATCGGATGTGAGCAGGTCTTTGAGCTTTTTCGCATCCTCCCCCTTTTCGACGGAAACGAGCTTCGGATGAAAGCTTCTGACCTGCTGCGCCAATCGCTCGATATTGCGGCCGCAGGACAGGGCGGTCACCTCGAAATCCTCTGCGTGGTCAGCGATCACTTCCAGCGCCTGGGTTCCGATGGATCCGGTAGAACCCAGAATTGCAACTTTTTTCACCATACTCTCCTCCGGGGCATCTGTTACGCATCAGGCGGATCTAATCCGCCCGGCATATGTCTTTCCTCGTTCTCAGCCAGGCGCCCGCTCTGTCATTTCTCAGGGATAAAACTCTGCAAGCCGTCTTAATGCGTGGGACTTGACCTCCCGCACATAAAATGTAACCTTTAGCGTGAGATTCAGCCTCCCGCACATAAAATGTAACCTTTAGCGTGAGATTCAGCCCCCCGCGCGTGAAATACAAGCTTCAGCGCGTGAGATTCGACAACAGATAAAAGACAATCGGCGCCGTAATAATCACCGAATCAAAGCGATCCAAAATTCCGCCATGTCCCGGGATCAGCCTCCCATAATCTTTGATCTCATAATTGCGCTTGATAGCGGAGGCCGCCAGATCGCCCACCATGGAGATCAAAGCGCCCACAGCCGCGGTCATAGACAGGAGGAGGATCCCCCTTGTGTCTACCGAGAGAGCCTGCCGGAGAACACAGGCATAAATCCCTGTCAACAGGGCGGATCCGATGACGCCCCCGACCGCGCCCTCTATGGATTTCTTCGGGCTCAGAACAGGCGCCATCTTGTGCTTTCCAATCAGAACTCCGACCGCGTAAGCGCAGGTGTCACAGCCCCAGGAGCAGAGAAAAATCAGCCAGACCAGATAGCTTCCCTTGCCCGCAATGGACCGGGTCTGATAAATAAAGGACAGACAAAAGGCCACATAAAAGAGGCCGAAGAAGATTTTCATGATCTGACCGGCCTTATACTTTGGATAGGAGAAGACATAGACCGACAGGAGAAGAATCAGATAGATCATGGCGATCATCATTGTCTCCCTGAGCCAGCCGAAATAGAGATTCCCATAATAGAAAGCGCAGACCAGATAGGACAGGTTAGCGGGCAGACTTTTCTCAAGACCGAAAACCCGATAGAGCTCATACATGCCGATGATACTGACAGCGCAGGTAGAAAGAGCCAGAATCGGCCCGCCCGCAATAACAAGGATCAGGGCAAGCAAAAGCAATACAATTCCACTTACTAATCTGGTACGAAACATAATCCCTCGCTTCTCGACTCTGATTCAGGCAGAACCAACTCTCCAACTCCCCTGAATTCATATCTTACCATACCGGCGCTCTCTGTGCTCATAGGCGGCAATCGCCTCCAGGAATTCTTCTCTGCGAAAATCCGGCCAGGGCACAGGAGTAAAATAAAACTCCGCATAGGCGAGCTGCCAGAGCAGATAGTTCGACAGTCTCTGCTCTCCGCTGGTGCGGATCAGCAAATCCGGATCCGGCAGATCCGCCGTGTCCAGATAAGAGGACAGTCGTCCCTCGGTAATTTCAGACGCGTCCGCTCCCTTCTCTGTGAGATCAATATACATTTCTCTCATGGCCCGGACAATTTCATCCCTGCCCCCGTAATTCACCGCAATCGTCAGGTTCAGTCCGGTATAGACGGAGGTCTCTCTCTCCACCCTGCTGATCAGCTCCTGCAGCGAGGGTTCCAGGCGACTGATATCTCCAATGACTCTCAAGCGCATATTATCCCGCCTGGCTGTCTTCAAACAGGTGTTTAAATAGGTGGTCAGAAGCTTCATCAGGGCGCTGACCTCATCATCCGGCCTGCTCCAGTTCTCCGTCGAGAACGCGTAGAGGGTCAGATATCTGACGCCTGTCTCATAGGCAATTCTTGAGATCCTCTCCACGTTCTTGGCTCCAACGGTGTGCCCGTAAGTCCTGGGCATTCCCTTGCTTTTGGCCCAGCGACCGTTGCCATCCAGAATAATTGCCACGTGCTCCGGTACTGCCATATCGTCTCTCCGCTAAAATCAATCGATTGTGATGCGCGTGCGCCAAAGGCGCTTCTCCTGAAAAAGTCATGAACAGGAAAGACCAACCGCCGGATCGCGTCTGCGTCTTTTCTGCGCGAACGATCCGTAGCGGTTGGCCCTGTTCTCATGACAATAAAATCCCGCGATCAGAGGGTCATCAATTCCTGGGTCTTTTTGTCAATCTCCTGGTCGAGGATCTTGACATAGCGATCTGTCAGCTTCTGCGCCTGATCCTCCAGATCAGCGATTGCGTCCTCCGACATATCTTCCGACTTCTTTAATTTCTTAAATTCATCCATGGCATCCCTGCGGATGTTGCGGATTGCGACCTTGGCATTCTCCCCCTTCTTCTTGACGTCCTTGACCAGCTCCTTGCGCCGGTCCTCTGTCAACTCCGGGAATACCAGGCGAATGGTCTTTCCGTCATTGGTCGGATGAATGCCGACATCCGACATATTGATGGCCTTTTCAATCTCCTTGAGCAGGGAGCTCTCCCAGGGCTGAATCTGGATCATGCGGGCCTCCGGAACAGAGACATTGGCCACCTGCTGCAGGGGGGTAGGCGCCCCGTAGTACTCAACCTCGATCTTGTCAAGAATATGAGGGTTGGCGCGTCCGGCGCGAATAGAAACATACTCTGCCAGAAGGGCGTTGACGCTCTTTTTCATCTTCTCCTCAAAGGGATTTAAACGACTATCCATAATACTCTCCTTCATTGAAATCTGTAACCTGTCAATCAACGGTGACAATCGTCCCGTGAAAATTCCCGGAAGCCGCAGCCACGATGCTCCCCTCTTCCTTCAGAGCGAAGATATAAAGAGGCATCTTTTGCTGCTGGCACATCAAAGAGGCGGACAGGTCGATGACCTGCAGCTTCTTCGCAAGCACTTGCTCTAAACTGATTGTATCATAGCGCCTGGCGTCAGGATGGATCGCCGGATCACTGTCGTAGACTCCATCGATATTCTTGGCCAGAAGGATCCCGTCCGCGTCAATCTCAACAGCGCGAAGGACCGCCCCTGTGTCCGTGGAAAAATAGGGATGTCCTGTTCCTCCGGCGAAGAAGACAACCTTCTTATGCCGGAAGGCCGTATTGACACGGTCCTTGGAGAAGAGCTCCGTGAAGCTTCCTACAGAAAAGGGAGTCATGATCGTCGTCGCAAGCCCTACATTGCGGAAGGCCTCGGAGACATAAATGCAGTTCATCACAGTTGCCAGCATACCGATCTGATCGGCCCTGGTCCGATCCATATTGGCCTTACCGGCTCCGCGCCAGAAATTCCCTCCGCCGATCACGACCCCGACCTCCAGTCCGGAGTCGACCAGCTGTCTGACCTGATCCGCGACCATCCCGCAGGTCGTCTCATCAAAGCCCTTGCCCTTATCTCCTGCCAGGGCCTCACCACTCAACTTCAGAAGCACTCGTTTCATTGATTCTTCCCCTCTGCCTTTGTCTCAGATATCGGAATCATTCTACCATAACTGGTATTTGCTGAAAACAAAAAGGAAGTCGCCCACCGGCAATATCGCCCCCTGAAACAAAAAGAGGAAGTCGCCCACCGGCAACTCCCTCTTGAAGTAATTTCTATTGATTCCTTATTTAGCTGCGGCAGCTACCTCAGCAGCGAAGTCCTCTTCCTTCTTTTCAAGGCCCTCGCCGGTCTCATAGCGAACAAAGCTGACAACGTCAACTGCGGCTCCCACCTGCTTGGAAACCTGCTCAAGATACTTGGCGACAGACTGCTTGCCATCCTCCGCCTTGACGTAGACCTGATCTACCAGGCAGATCTCCTTGAGTTCCTTGTTGATCCGACCCCGGATCATGCCTTCCTTCACCTTGTCAGGCTTAGCGGCCTCCTTGGGATCATTTTCAATCTGGGCCTTGAGGATCTCCGTCTCATGGGCAATGAAATCGCCGGGAACCTCTGAGTCGCGGACATATCTGGGGTTCAGAGCCGCAATCTGCATTGCCACATTGTGCAGTGCCTCTTTGACCTCATCGTTGACAAGCTCCGCCTTAGCGTTGACAACAACACTGATACGGCCATTGCCATGGACATAGGAAACGACCAGATCGTCTGAAGTCACCTTCTCAAAGCGGCGGATTTTCAGATTCTCACCGATGACGGCAATCTGGTTCACCAATTCCTCAGAGACCGTCTTGGACGGATCCTTAAACCACTTCTCGGCCAAAAAAGAATCCAGGTCGCGGGCGTCGGAAGAAGCAGCCTGCTCAGCCACATCCTCCACATAGGCGCGGAACTTCTCATTGTTGGCGACAAAGTCCGTCTCAGAATTCACCTCAACAATTGAGGCCGTCTTATCATCCTTCTGAAAGACAAGAGAGAGGCCCTCTGCCGCAATGCGGCTCGCCTTCTTCTCCGCCTTGGCAGCTCCCGTCTCGCGCAGGAACTCAACAGCGGCATCCATATCGCCGTTGGTCTCGGTCAGGGCCTTCTTGCACTCCATCATGCCAGCTCCGGTAGCATCGCGAAGCTCCTTAACCATCTTTGCAGAAATAGCCATGAATATCCTCCATTCAAACATTCAAATATGATTAGCGTCTGATAACAAGCATCTGATCCTTGCGACCTGGGTTTACTCCTCAGTCTCTTCCTCGTCCTCGGCCTTGGGCTCAACCTCGGCAGTCACAGTTCCCTGCTTGGCCTCAATGACAGCGTCAGCTATGGTAGAGGTGATCAGACGGATGGCGCGGATCGCGTCATCATTGCCGGGGATGACATAGTCGAGCTCATCGGGATCGGCATTGGAATCGGCAATACCGATCAGAGTAATGCCGAGAGACTCGGCCTCCTTGACGCAGATTCTCTCCTTCTTGGGGTCAACGACGAAGATCGCGTCTGGAATACGGTCCATATTCTTGATACCGCCGAGATTCTTCTCGAGCTTCTCGAGCTCCTTCTCAAGACCGGCGACCTCCTTCTTGGGAAGAAGATCAAAGGTTCCGTTCTCTCTCATCCTCTCGATTTCCTTCAGGCGCGCAATACGTGTCTTGACGGTGGAGAAGTTGGTGAGCATTCCGCCCAGCCATCTCTGGTCAACATAGAACATGCCGCAGCGGGTTGCCTCCTCGGCGATAGCGTCCTGCGCCTGCTTCTTGGTCCCGACAAAGAGAATGGTTCCTCCCTGAGAGACGATATCATATACCGCGTTATAGGCATTATCGATCATCGGCACTGTCTGCTGCAGGTCGATGATATGGATCTGATTGCGCTCCGTAAAGATATAGGGAGCCATCTTGGGGTTCCATCTTCTGGTCTGGTGACCAAAGTGGACTCCTGCCTCTAACAGCTGCTTCATAGATACAACACTCATTTTCTTACCTCCATGGTTAAACTTCCACACGATTCATCCCTGAAAATCACCATAGATCTCAGCATTCGCCTACCCATCTGACGGCACCATTTTTCAAGTCCTCGCATGTGTTGTATAAACTAACTTTTAGATTTTAGCACAATAAAAAACGAGACGTCAAGGCACCCCTCTCCGTCTCACCACACAAGCCAGCCTCTCGTCTTACCGCACACCCGCAGACCCAAATTCTGTCTGTCTCACATCCGGCTCACAGCAATCACAGGCCTGCAAAACTCATTCGTTTCGCACCCCGTTCTACCACGTTTACAGGCCTGCAAATCCTGTTGATTTCACACCGTTTACAGATCTGTGATCCTGTCTCAGCCTCTTAGCTTACAAACAATCCGTCCCGACTCCTCTGCAATCAGCGAATCGTGATCTTGTCATTCTGTTCCTTGATTTTATCCAGTGCCTCAAAGACATAGTCATTGACAACCTTGATATAGGTCCCCTTCATGCCGGAGGATCTTGACTCAATGACTCCTGCAGACTCGAACTTGCGAAGCGCGTTGACGATCACTGATCTTGTGATCCCGACCCGGTCCGCAATTCGGGACGCAACTAAGATCCCCTCGTCCCCTTCCAGTTCGTTGAAAATATGAATGATTGCCTCCAATTCAGAGAAGGACAGGGTATTGATAGCGGATTTGACCACTTGCTCCTTGCGCGCCTCCGCCGCATTCTCCTCCGTGACAGCCCGCATCATTTCGAGGCCGACAACGCTTCCGGCATACTCTGACAGGATAATATCATCGATTCCATAGCTCTTGTGGTAGCGATAGACCACCATGGTTCCAAGGCGCTCTCCCGCGATATCAATCGGCGTGACAATCGCAGTGCAGTCTGGAATCGTGTCTCCGGTAATTCCAAGAGTCTCCAGATTCACATTCTCTTTTGTAGAGAGGATTCCCAGGAGACGCTCATTCAGGATCGGCTCAATAAAGGTACCGATCTCCTTACTCAAGTCATCCGTCAGTTCTTCCCCTCCGGATCCATAGCGTACTCCAAGAATCTTTCCCTTTCGGCTGATAACAAGCGCGGTAGATTCCAGGATATCTGTCAGGACAAGGCAAATATCATTAAAAGTCACCTTGGATGATGAGTTATTGTGGAGCAGTCTGCCGATTTTCCTGGTTTTATCCAGCAATTCTACACTCATGATATACCCTCCTTTTTTGCTGAACGACCCTACTTGTTTCTTGACAATATTTTAACATCATTTTTTGACAATTCAACCAAAAGGTCGTTTTTTCTTTGAATGTTTTTGGGGTTATCCAAAGAATATTCGAAAGGTAACCTGAGACCTTTGAAATTCTTTCAGTTCCTTATGATCCATCTTCATCTTTGGGCTTGGAAAAACCACAGGCAGGGTCTGAGCAGACGATCTTATTGCCCTTGATCACCATGTATTTGCCGCAGCGGGGACAGGCCTCCTTGACCGGACGATTCCAGGACATGAATTCGCAGTCCGGATTATTCTCGCAGCCATAGTAAACCCTTCCCTTGCGTGTCCGCTTCAGCACGACATCCCTGCCGCAAAGAGGACAGGAAACTCCGATCTTCTCCAGATAGGGCCTGGTATTTTTGCACTCGGGAAATCCGGGACAGGCCAGGAATTTACCGTGCGGTCCGTATTTAACTACCATATGCCGCCCGCAGTTCTCGCAGATGACGTCGGTGACCTCCTCCTTGATCTCTACCTTCTCCAGCTCCTTCTCGGCCTTTTTGACAGAGGCGTCCAGGTCCGGATAGAAATTCCTGACCAGAGACTTCCAGGCGACCTTCCCCTCTTCTACCCCGTCTAAAAGTCCCTCCATATTTGCCGTGAAATTCTGATCAACAATGCTTGGGAATGACTCCTTCATAATGTCATTCACAACCTGTCCAAGCTCCGTCACATAGATGCTGCGCCCCTCCTTGGTAATATAGCGGCGCTTGAGCAGAGTTGAGACAATCGGTGAATAGGTCGATGGGCGGCCGATACCAAGCTCCTCCAGCGTGTGCACCAAAGAAGCCTCTGTGAAGTGGGCCGGCGGCTGTGTAAAATGCTGCTTCTCCTCAAAGCTCTGAAATTCCAGCCTGCTGTCCTGGTCGATCTTGCTCAGATTCTGCTTGTCCACCTGGTCCTTATCATCCTCGCTCAGATAGATGAGGGTATACCCGTCAAAGACCGGACGACTGGCTGACGCTGAGAAGACTGTGTCTTTCGCGGCGATCTTTACACTGGTCGTCTCATAAACGGCATTCGCCATCTGAGAGGCCATAAAGCGCTTCCAGATCAACTGATAGAGCCGGAATTGATCTCTGGAAAGAGAGTCCTTGATCTGACTCGGCATCCTGGTCAGGTCCGCGGGACGGATCGCCTCGTGAGCATCCTGGACCGACTCCGACTTTTTGCCTGCCTGATAACGCTTGCAGTACTCCTGCCCATAGCTGCTCTGGATAAAAGAAGCGGCCGCAGCCTGGGCCTCATCCGCCACGCGGGTGGAGTCTGTGCGCAGATATGTGATCAGACCAACCGTGCCGCTCCCCTTGATGTCGACACCTTCATAGAGCTGCTGGGCAATACGCATGGTCTTCTGAATAGCGAAATTCAGTGACTTGGATGCCTCCTGCTGCAGAGTGGATGTCGTAAAGGGCAGGGGACTCTTTTTCTCTCGCTTGCTTCTTGTGACAGACTCAATGACAAAATCCGCTCCCTTTAGAGAAGAGGTGATCTCTTGCAGCTGATCCTTTGATTTGATTTCTCTCTTGCCCTTGCTGTCGCCATAGTAATGGGCCTCAAGGGGCTTGGTCAGTCCCTTTACCTTGAGGAAGAGATCCAGCGTGTAATATTCCCTGGGAATGAAGGCCTCGATCTCCTCCTCGCGATCACAGATAATCCGAAGAGCCGCCGACTGAACGCGACCGGCTGACAGACCCCGCTTAACCTTAGCCCAGAGCAGGGGACTGATGCGGTATCCGACCATACGATCCAGAACACGGCGGGCCTGCTGCGCGTCGACCAGATTCATATCTATCTCACGCGGGTGCTTGATCGCCCCCTTGACCGCGTTCTTGGTAATCTCATTGAAGGTAATTCTCTGAACAGGCTTGGCCGGATCCACATTGAGCGCCGCAAGCAGGTGCCAGGAAATGGCTTCCCCCTCCCGGTCAGGGTCTGTCGCCAGATAGATCTTATCGGCCTTCCTGGCTTCCTTGCGCAGGCTTGCCAGCAATTGTCCCTTTCCCCGAATCGTAATATATTTTGGTTCAAAATCATGATCGACATCGATTCCCAGAGAAGACTTGGGCAGATCTCTGACATGTCCCTGTGATGCCATCACCTCGTAATTTTTTCCCAAAAACTTCTTGATTGTCTTGACCTTGGTGGGGGACTCCACAATAACCAGATTCTTTGCCATGACCAGAGTATTCCTTCTATATAAAACTAACAACAGGATCCAAAAGCGGCTGCAATGCGGCAATCATACAACAGCAAATTTGTATTTTCAAGCCGGTGTTCTCAGCACGAGGTCCTTCCCATGTTGTCATTGCGAGGTTATCATGTGTTCGCATTGCAAAGTTATTTGATGTTCTCATTTCTGAGTCATCCTGTTCTCTTATCACGACATCATCATGTGTTCGCGAAAATACTCTCAACGCAATTTCAGGAACTGGTTGTGCGAAGAATCGACAGCGATTCCCAGATCACACAGCTCCGTTAAAACCCGTACTGCCTGCAGATAGTCCAGTTCGCTCCTTTTCACCAGCTGGTCCAGATCCATCGGATAAAAGTCAAGGCACTGGTAGAGCTTCTCCTGCTCCCTCGTAAGAGGCGGAAGTCTGCGAAGATCTTCTCTGGGCTGAAAATGTCCCATTCCCGCAATCAGTTCCAGGTCGTCGATCAGCTGATCATAGTCTGTGATGGGCTGGGCCGCGCCCTGGTGCAAAAGTTCGTTGCAGCCGGCAGACATGGGATCGGTAATTCGCCCCGGAAGAGTATAGACGTCTTTTCCCTGCTCCAGAGCAAAATCCGCGGTGATCAGAGATCCGCTTCTTCTCCTCGCCTCGATGACAAGGACCACAGACGCCAGCCCGGATATAATCCGGTTTCGGGCCGGAAAATGCCGGGACAAGGGGGCCGTCTGCGGCGGGTACTCGCTGAAGAGGCATCCCGTCTCAACAATGCGGTCATAGAGGATCCAGTTCTCTTTGGGATAAACAATATCAGCTCCGCAGCCCAAAACCGCGATTGTCTGACCACCCGTGTCCAGACAGGATGTCTGGGCAATTCCGTCAATGCCCCTGGCCATGCCGGAGACAATCTGATAGTGATAATCAGTCAGTATGGCAGACAGGTCTTCTGCCACCCTCTTTCCGTACGCAGACGGCGTTCTGGAACCTACGACCGCGGCCAGCCTGGAGGATCCGCCGCTCACCCCGGAGGGGATTCTTCCCCGGAAGAAGAGACCGAACGGGGCGTCGTGAAGCATCCGCAGATTTGCCGGATACCCCTCCATATCCAGTGTGACCAGCCCCATATCCGCTTCTAAAAACCGCTCGTACTCCTCCCTCAGATCCCAGGACCCCCTCTGGAATATGAGGGCATCCACTTCCCTCTGCCGAAGGAATCCCAGCTTGTCCAGTTCCTCTTTCCTGGCCCGGTAAACAGCTGAGGGACTCTTATAACAATCCAGGAGCTGCCTCTTGGACCGATTCCCCAGTCCAGCCCCGCTCAGGCAGGTCATCCAGTAGCGGTATGGTCCTTCAGCTTCCGCATTTTCCCTGTATTCCAACACTTGCTTTCTCCTCACAAATCCCTGTATAGACTCGCCGGCATAAATCCCTGCACGGATTCATCGACATGAATTCCCGCGTAAATTCGCCGCCTCAGACATTCTTCCAATAGTTTCGATCCAGACCATGATAGATTCTGGCCTCCTGCAGGTGTTCCCTATGAATCCTTTCGCTCGCGGTCATGTCCGCAATCGTCCTCGCGACGCGAAGCAGACGCCCGTATCCTCTTGCCGTCAATCCCAGCCTTTCATAGCAGAGCCGAAGATAATTCTCCTCTTCTGTTCCCAAAGCGCAGTATTTTTTGAGTTCAGAGGCAGGAATCTGACTATTGCAGACAATCCCGCTGCCCGCAAAACGCTTCTTTTGTATCTGTCTGGTTTGAAGGACCCTGTCTAAAATACTTGCCGAACTCTCCGCCGCCTCCTCCCTGATCAAGTCGTCAAAGGAGACCGGAGAAGCATTTGCGCAGAGATCAATGCGATCTAAGAGGGGCTGAGAGATTTTCCCAAGATAGTCTCTCACCTGCGAAGGTCTGCAATGGCATCTCTTCTTGTCGGGAAAATAACCACAGGGACAAGGATTCATAGCGGCAACCAGCATAAAATCCGCCGGGTATTCCACATCCGCCTGCTGCCGTACGATACGCACGCGCCCCTCCTCCATGGGCTGCCGCAGGGTCTCAATCGTCGCCCGGTCGAATTCCGGCAGCTCATCCAAAAAGAGGACTCCTCCATTGGCTAAAGAGATCTCTCCGGGCTTGGGGATCAGTCCTCCTCCGATTAAGCCTGCCGGAGAAATCGTGTGATGCGGTGCGCGAAAGGGTCTTCGTTTCATCAATTGTCCCCCGTCTGTCAGAAGTCCGCAGACGGAGTAAATCTTAGAGAGTTCCAGCTCCTCTTCTCTGGTCATGGGCGGTAAAATACCGGGGATGGACCTGGCCACCATTGTCTTTCCTGCCCCCGGCGGCCCGATCATGAGCAGATTATGTCCGCCGCTGACCGCGATTTCACATGCCCTGCGAAGGCTCTTCTGCCCGCGGATATTCTTAAAATCATAGATTTCAGCCTCGACAGGATGATTGCTCTTCCTTGCGCGGGAAGTAAATTCCTCTGTTTTTTCTCTCTCCCGCCTCAGCTCACACTTGCCGCCCAGATACCGGATGACATCCTCCAGGTGATCGACCGAAAGCAAGCGCAGACCGTCGACCAGGGCTGCCTCACGCAGATTGGCCCTGGGGATGACAGCAGAGGTCAGACCGGCTCTCTTGGCCTCCATCATAATCGGCAGAACCCCGCTGACCGGATTGATCTTCCCGTCAAGCCCCAGTTCTCCCACAGTAATGATATCCGCCAACCGCTCCTGACCGATCACTCCGATCGCCGCCAAAATAGCAATCGCGACCGGCAAATCAAAACCGGTCCCGGATTTGCGAATGGAGGCCGGCGAAATATTGACCGTGATCCTCTTGATGGGCAGCTGAAAGCCGATATTGCGCAGGGATGTTCTGACCCGCTCCCTGGCTTCTTTGACTTCCGCGGAGAGAAAACCCACCATTTCAAAGAGGGGCATTCCGTCAGAGACGTCTGCTTCCACCAGCACCAGCTGAGAATCAATCCCCCGTATAATTGCAGTATTTACTTGACTGTACATAAGCGCTCCTAGCCGGAGTCAGACCTGCCCCTTAGGGCAGAGCGAAAAAATCTCTGATCTTATGTCAGATCAGTACGGATCAGCGAAAGGTCATGCCATGAAATCGTGGCGAATATCTGTTAGGATAAGCGGGATGAGACGAATACTGACTTACGAAAATGAACTTGACTATGACAGCATTTACGACTGGCTGCGGGGAAAAATGCGTTTTCCCCGGTCCATTGTCGCTGCCCTTCGGTCCGGCGAGCAGGACTATCGGGTCAACGGGAAGAAACCGGTCCTCTGGCAGCCCCTCCCCGCCGGCTCCAGAATTCAGATCATCCTGGAGGATAGGAAATCATCCGCCTTTGCTCCGGTAAATCTGCCGCTGAATATCATATACGAGGACGAGGACATCCTTTTGATCGACAAGCCGGCCGGCATGCCATCTCATCCCTCGATGAACCATCAGAAGGACACCCTGGCCAATGCCGTTTTATATTATTACCAAAAACAGGGAATCCCCTTTGTCTTTCGCATCGCAAACCGGCTTGATATGGATACATCCGGTCTGGTCGCTGTCTCCAAAAACAGTTTGGCGGCGGCGCGCGTCAAGCAGATGATTGACAAAAGGCAGATCCACAGAGAATATCTCTGTATTGTAGAGGGGTCTTTCTCTGCAGATTCCTCTCTGACAAAGAGGGACTTTGTTAAGATGCGATATGACGCCGACGGACAGATGATCGGCGGGCGAATTTGGGCTCCCATCTCGCGCAGAGAGGGTTCCGTCTTAGAGCGAAGAGTAAACGCCAGCGATGGCCAGACTGCCCTGACAGACTTTGAAATCGTACAGGAGGGAGCAAAATATTCTCTGCTGCGGGTATGGCTTGGGACAGGACGCACGCACCAGATCCGGGTTCATATGAATTATCTCGGCCATCCCCTCCCCGCCGACTACCTCTATCATCCGGTCTATCAGGATATCTCCCGTCAGCCTCTGCACTCCGCGAAACTGCGCTTTCCCCATCCTGTCAGTGGCCGGCAGATGTGCTTTGAGAGCAGGCTGCCGGCTGATATGCGGCATTTGCTGGATAACTTCCACAGCTGACAGGTTTCCTTTGCCCAGACGGCTGTCCCTCAATCAATATCTAAATTTCACGAATCACAGATCAATCCGGCAGCATCTCCTCTGTCATTTCAAGGAGCTTCCCCTCTTTTGGGTCGTAGTTGGGCAGGCTCGGATAGGCGTCAAAATCCCTGCGGTTTGCCAGAATCACCCGGCGAATATAGGAATAGGTTTTGGCCTCTCCCCGCCTGGCTAAAAAGAAAAGCATAAACTCCAGGAGGGCCTGGGTCTGCGGATGAATGATCAGATGATCTCTTCCCCGCAGGTAGTAGTTCCAGGCGGAATCATCCTGATACCGGTCTCTCTGATAGTTTTTCGAGGCTGCCACCCGATCGACAAAAGACTCCACCACGTAATTGACAGGCATCTTCATTCCGACCATACCCGGGCCGGAATGCTCGTCGACAGCATAGTCGATCCAGTACTCAAAGTGATGCTTATTCCTTCCCTTGTGATGGAGCCAGGACAGAGAATATCCCCGATCCCTGCGCTCCCCGTCATTGGGACTGTGAGATCCGGTGTAATATTTGGCTCCGACCAGAAATTCCGTGGGGGAGTATTTGGATAAATCGTGGAATAACCCCTGCCGGTAGAGTCCAAGCGCAAAGCACCCCCGCATGACCAGCATTTTGTGATGGTGAATGGTCCGAAGATGTCCCAGCCAATTCCACATTCTATCCTCCTCATTGAAATCCTTCGAGGGAATTATACGAGAAATCCTATCTTATGTCATTTGTCATTGCATTTGATGCTTGCTGTCATGGCTGTCAGTCATGCGGCGCCGCCAATACTGACCGCCCTGAGACATTGAAATACCGGTTTCCTTCCCCTATAATCTGAGACAATCTACTAAAACAAACCGGCAAGAACAGTGAAGCTGAAGTGAATCAACAGGTGCTGTGAAACTGAAACAAATTCACAGGAGTCATAAAGGAGAAGGCCATGTCTGATGAGAATATAAACACTCCCTGTCCGGAAGATGAGGACGATGATGTCATGGTGACCATAGAATTAGAAGATCAGGATCTGGACTGCGAAATTCTAACCATTTTTACGCTTAACAGCCAGGACTACATTGTTCTCATGCCTGTCGACGAGCACGGAGACCCCATCGACGACAGCATGGTCTACATCTACCGATACCTGGAAGACGCAGATGGCAATCCTTCCATCGATAACATTCAGACGGATGAGGAGTACGATCGAGTCAATCGCTACTTCACACAGTTAGCAGACCGGGACTATCCCTCATCCTGATCTTTTTCCTGTATCTCTGCCAGAAAACGGGAAGGAGCGAGCTTTTGATTGCCCATTTCAAGACAGGAGTAGAGATATACCTCTCTCTTTGCCCTGGTGAGCGCGACATAAAACATCCGCCGCTCCTCCTCCAGGGCCTCCCTTCCTCTGGCTCGTGAAGAGGGCGTAATCCCCTCGTTGACATCCATGATGTGAACCTGGTCAAACTCAAGCCCCTTGGATCCGTGGAAGGTAAAAAGCCCCACCGGCGGCGCCCGGTTATCACTCTGCGCCAAAATCTCATTTTCCCCCATCCCTCCTCTCCTCTGGTCATACTGATCTGCCCCTCCTGCTTCAGGCAGCAGACGTTCTTCTTCGAGTATTTTTATATAACTTTTAAGGGCCTCTTTGCCCCTGCCCCGGATCCCCCTGGCCAGGCCCATAAGAATCCCAAGCAGCATTTCGATTTCATCCCATTCGCTCCTCTTATCCCTGTAGGATTCCTCTAAAAATGCCCGGTATCCGACCTTCCCAAAAAGATATGTCAGGGCGGCGTATGGGGAAGAGGATGCGAGAAAAGCCATATCCCTCTCCAGCTCCAGAAATTGCTTTGCCTGCCTGGGATGCTCTTTCAATCGCCTCCCCAGTTCCCCCCACTCAAAGGTCTCTTCTTCAATACAGGATCTTGGCAGCTGACGACAGGGTCTGTTTAAAATCCGAAGAAGATCCTCCCTCCTCCTGTGTCCCAGCGCAAGGCTGCAGTAGGAAATGATATCCTGTGTCAACCAGTGCCCGGCGACTTTGCGCTCCTTTCTACGCATATAAAAGGGTATCCCCTCCTGCCGCAGGACCCGTATCAGCTCAGTGGACTGGGCCCTGGTTCGAAACAAAACCGCGGTCTCTCCCCTGCGCTTTCGCAGAAGGCCTCCAATCTGCTCCGCCTCCTCCCTTGGATTTCTAAGACGCCTTACCACAATCCTTCCCATCTCCTTTCGGTCTGGCCGAATACTCTTGGCATAGCGCATCTTGTTGTGACCAATCAGCCGCTTTGCCGCCTTGACAATAGACCGGGTCGAACGATAATTGGTCTGCAAATGCAAAATGACCGCATTCGGATAGGTCGATCGGATGTCCAAAAGAAGTCCGGGCCTTGCGCCGCGAAAGCCATAGATTGACTGGTCATCATCGCCCACCAGAAAGAGGTTTCCCCATCCCTCCGCAAGAATCTGTACCAGAGAAAACTGCAGAGCATCCATATCCTGGGCCTCATCGACAAGAATCATCCGAAAGCGATGGGACCACCTGTCGCGAATCGCCGGATTCTCCTCCAGGAGTATCCTGGCCTCAGATAACATGTCCCCATAATCGAGAACCTTGTCCCGCCTTTTCATCGACCGATAGATTCGGGCGAATTGCTCCGTCAGATCAGATTCCTTTTCTGTCTCATTCGCACTCCTCTCCAGGTCTTGCATGCCAGTGATCGGATCCGTCTCTCTTTGCGACAGACCATCCAGTCTCTTTAAAAGAGCCTCTGTCTTCCGCCGGTCCGCCCGGATCCCCATTTGATCAAGGGCCCCCATTGCCAGAAGAAAGCGCTTCTCCTCACTCAACAGACTGTCAGCTGAATAACCCCGCTCCTCCCTAAGGATTCGAAAGAACACAGAGTGAAAGGTCCCGAAGACAACGGGGATCCCCTCTGTTCCCAGCACTGACAGGAAGCGATTCTGCATTTCCATGGCAGCCTCCCTGGTGAATGTGATCACAAGGATTTGCTCTGCCGGAATCTTCCTCTCCTCAATCAGTCTCGCGACCCGACGGATGATAACGCCGGTCTTTCCGGAACCCGGCCCGGCGATCGTCAGGCAGACTCCCTCAAAAAAGGAAACCGCCTCCTCCTGTTTTATATCGAGCAAGAAAATCACCTCCATAGACCGGATATAGGATGCGCGCAAGAGTACAAAAAAGTACCAAAAAGGGCGAATCAGCACATACACCTTCTGAAAAGAACTATTTTCCGTGGATGAAAAAGTCTCAAATACACACGAAAAAGCATATTCAAATCAGTAAAAATCGCTTCTAAAAAAGCTGCAAAACGAAAAAAGAAAGAGCATAGAGCATATAGAAACGAAAGCAAAGAAGAGAAAGTATCGAAATGCGGAAATGGAAACAGAAAAACACAAAGCACCAAAAAATAAAAAAGAGAAACAGAAAAATACAAAGCATCAAAAAAACGAAAAAGGAAAATAGAAAGCAGAAAATATCTGAAAAAGATAAGCGAAAGCCATCAGAAACACGAATTAATTTAAAAAGGCTTAGCCCTTTGAGAAGGGCTAAACCTATTTATAACATCTTATGTATCGACTTGCAAGAGCCCGCATTTCATTGCCTATTGTTGCCAGTGCATCCCATTGCCCACCGCTATTGAACGCACTTGCATGTTTCCCTCTGAGCTCACTTGCTCATTGCTGTTGGACTCTCTTTATCTCCTCTGCAAAAGCATGATGAATGTAAGACTCAGCTCAGCTTCTCAATGGCCGCCCGGATACGGGCGATCGTCTCTTCCTTTCCAAGGATCGACATGAGCTCCGTCGCTCCTCCGGGAGTCATCTGCTTGCCTGAGACCGCCGTTCGAAGAGGCCAGAAAACATAACCGTTCTTGTATCCGTGCTCTTTGGCAAATGCCTTACAGGCCTCAAAAAGTCCCTCATTACTGTAATCCTCCTGGGCCTCTAAAAGAGGGAGGATCTCCTCCAGAGTCCTGCGGGAGTTCTCCGGCGTGGTCTTCATCTTCTTGTGCTGGTACATATCCGCGTCATAATCCGGAACGGCGTCAAAGAAATCCACATGTTCCCTGATGTCCGGGAAGATCTCGATGCGGGACTGAACCATAGACGCAATTGCCCGCAGATCATACTCTCCCCTGACATATTCCCGCAGGTAGGGCAGAGCCATCTCATAAAATGTATCAAAGGGCAGGGCCTTGATATACTCTCCATTCATCCACTTGAGCTTTTCAATATCAAAAACCGCGGGAGACTTGGACAGGCGGTGATAGTCAAAGGCCAAAACCAGCTCCTTTAAGGAGAAAATCTCTCGATTCTCCTCCGGACTCCATCCCAGAAGAGCCACATAATTGACAATGGCATCTGAGAGGAAACCCTGCGCTATCAGATCTTCATAGGAGGAATGGCCGCTTCTCTTAGACAGCTTCTGGTGATCCGTATTGGTAATCAGAGGGCAGTGAATATAGGTGGGGACCTCCCAGCCAAAGGCCTCATAAAGACGGTTATACTTGGGAGCGGAGGACAAATACTCATTGCCTCTGACCACATGGGTAATCCCCATCAGATGGTCATCGACCACATTGGCGAAATTGTAGGTGGGATACCCGTCCGACTTGATCAGGATCATATCGTCCAATTCCGCATTATCCACAGAGATATGGCCGTAGATCTCATCATCAAAGGAAGTCTGTCCCTCTCTCGGATTATTCTGGCGAATGACATAGGGAATGCCGGCATCCAGCTTGGCCTGTACCTCTTTGGGAGTCAGATGCAGACAGTGCTTGTCATAAATGGCGATCTCTTTATCTCCCACCTTGACCTTGAGATTGGCCAGGCGCTCCGGCGTGCAGAAACAATAATAGGCCTCTCCCCGATCGATCAGTTTTTTGGCATACTTTAAGTAGATGCCCTGCGCCTGACGTTCGGACTGGACATAAGGGCCGACTCCGCCGTCCTTATCGGGGCCCTCGTCATGAATCAGGCCTGTTTTGGCTAAGGTCCGATAGATGATATCTACCGCCCCATCCACGTAGCGCTCCTGGTCGGTGTCCTCAATGCGGAGAATAAAGTCTCCGCCCGCGTGCTTGGCCACAAGATAGGCATATAGCGCCGTTCTCAAATTTCCAACATGCATACGCCCCGTGGGACTGGGGGCGAATCTCGTTCTGATCTTACTCATTTTTCATCTCCGATCCGCAACGCAATCACAGGGCCGACTGCCTGCAATTGCAATACAGCATATTAGTCTAGTAAGCCCGATCTGTCTTGTCAATCCGCCTGTGACAAATCCTATAGATCTGCCTGTAACAAGTCCTGCAGATCAGCTGTGACAAGTTCTCTAGATCGCTCCCTTTGCGTACTTGTCTTCCAGACGATAGAGCTCCCGGGACACCTCAACTTGTCCGGCTTCCTTCATGCGGTTTAATTCCACCCCGTAGCTGATCAGGTCTGTGCTCTTGGCCAGGTCACGAATTCCAGACGCGATGCTCTCCAGGGTCTCCTCCGCGACATGGTAGCGTTGGCTCTGTATCTCCACCATAGCTAAGTCTCCCCGCAGATAATAGCTGGAAAACATGGCGCGCAAAGAGGCCTGTCGGGCATTTCTCTGAAAGGCCTTCTCGAAGCATTCTCCCGCTTCCTTGTAAAAGAAGAGTCTACTGTAAGCTGTTCCCATATTGTGATAGAGATCCCCGATAATTCTCGGATTGGTCGTAGCTTCTGAAATCTCTGACAGCAGGCTTCGGTACATAAGAATCGCCTCCTGATATCGCCCCAGGGCGGCCATGCGGTCACAGGCCATTTTTCGCCGCTCCCCCATTCCCTTGCCGGACAGGGCAGCGATTGTTCCGCTGATCTCCTGGACCTCCTGTCTTGACAGATATCCTATGTCAAGAAGCAGGGTTCCCACAAAAATGTGCAGGGCAGCCTTGTCGCGGATCAGCCTGCGCAGTCTCTGCGCCAGCTCGTGCATTCCCACCTGTGTGTCGATCCACTGACAGAGCTCCAGACTCATAAAGGTCTCATCCAGTGTCTGTATGTGCGTGGCCAGATAGAAACTCAGTTCCTCAGGGCTGAAGACGCGAATCCCCTCCTGGGTCTGATAGGGCGAATCCGCCAGAGGAGAAGAACACAGAATACATTCACTCATCTTTCCCCTCCCTCCTTGTCCAAAGCGATCTGATAGGTCCAGACCTGTCCGCTGGAGGGATAGAAGTCTCCAAAGCCAAGGTCAAAAACCTTCACTTCAATTTCCTCATCTCCCCTTGATTTGGCCTGAACGCGAAGTCGGCTGGTTCTTGGCGGACGCCTGGGCAAATCAGACAGCTCAATCACATGCAAATATGCCTTTTTTTGCCGGGGTTCCTGGATCCACAGCTCAAGCTCCGCCTGTTTGTCCAGGATAACCTCACAGGTCCCCTTTGCCTCATACCGATTCTCCCCTGCCGCAAGCAGGGTACGAAATTCCTTCTTTCCATGGTTTAAGACCTGCAGGCCGACGTTAACCTTCAGATCATTGGAAGAAAGATAGGCAAAGGGCCAGGCTTCATCAGATATCCGAACACGGCCGCAATAGCATCCCCCCTTGGTGTACAGATTTTTCCCGATAAAGACCCTGCGTCCTCTGCAGAGCCGGTTTAAAGAGAGCTTCATCCAGTCTCCCTCAAAGCCGCTCCCGATCAGGTATACCGAAGAAATACGATCCCCCTTAAAATTTTGATCGATGATCTGATCGAAGCAGAGATCCAGATTCTCCGTATCGACGGACAGATTCTTCTCCTCAATGGTCACCATCTGGGGCTGGGTCTTCTGATCCCGGTGCAGACGCCAGAATCGCATGACATTCTCCTGATAGGAAAAGAGCGCGACATCACCCACAAAAATCTGGGCCTGCTGGTGAAAGACAAAATAGTAAAAGCTCTCCTTTCGATCAATCACCCGGATCAATTCTCTGGAATAATGCATGGCGTCCGCCAGCCTGCCAATCAATCTGACCCTCTTTGCGTCCACGCGGTCCAGGACAAAGACCATCTGTCCCAGGACCATTTGCCCCGCGAGCTGGGGCGCCAGTGCCATAAGGTGGTTGAGAAAATACAGAAGAAGGTCGAAGGGATGGTAGGGTTTGCCCTCCAGATAGACCTCTTCTTCGGCAAGCGCTCTGGAAAACAGCTGGTCTGCCAGGTCAGCCTCCAAAAGCCTGGCCGCCCTGACGGCATCCTCGCCATAGAGCCAGCTCTCCTCCCCCCTGCGACGGCCAATGCAGGTTGGAATCTGATAGAGACCGCTCCCAAGGACCGGACTCATGGTCTGCGGCTCCTTGTGCATGGAATCCAGGTAGGAAAACATGGTATAAGAATCGTCCAGGTCAATCCCGTAATAGATTCGATTATCTCTCATTGACTCCCCCCTAGAGCAAGGAAAACAGCTTGGATGTAATATTTTCCTGCATGCGATAGTCCATCATCTCCTCGATTCCCTGCTCCAGATTGCCCTGACCAAGCAGGTCTTCCATGCGGTTCAGCCGGTTGTATGCCGCCTCCTCTTCGATTTTGGCCTCAAGCTGACAGCTGATCTTACCGCTGACCGCCGGATCCTTCCCGCGCAAATCATCCCAAATCAGATAGTCGACGGTCTGCCCTCGAAAGAGAACCATCTGCTTGACATAAAGGCCGCAGTAGATCTCCGGCATCAGTTCCTCCCGATATCCTCCCTCCGGCAGGGAATAGCGGATTCGTATCGTCTGCTGGGGATCTGACTGATACTCAATCATAGCCTTGTCATAGAGCTGATACTTCATGAGCAGGCTGTGGTCAACCCTCTGCATGAAGGAGAAGCGGATCCTCTGAGAAAGCGCCTGGCCGATCAGCCGATCCAAAAGAGCGAACTCCGCGTTGGTCAGCTTCTTAGAATAGCAGAGCCGTTTCATCAAGGCCAGCATACAGGACTGGGAGGGAGATCTTCTCCTGGCATATTCATCATAGATGTAGAAAAAAATATGCTCAGGAATCCCATGGTCTTTTTGATCCACATCCAGCAGGTAGCGGTGGGCAAAGAAGTTCTGATAAGCCTCCATGATCTTAGTGTTCGGCCGCTGCCCTCTGTAGTAATCAAAAACCTCAGACAGGCCCTTTGGAATGTCCTCCGTATAGAGAGATTGCACCAGGATGCGCTCCGCCAGGGCAAAACGATCCAGCTTTGCCTCACCGGCCAGTTCCCAGAGGATCATCATGCGGTCAGTCGTGCCGACAAAGCCCTCCAGCATAAAGGCGATCAGTCTTTCGTCCCACTGGGCAGAGGATACTCCCTCCCCGACACAGTCCAGCAAAAATCCGCAGAGACTCAGACCAAAATCCCGGCTGTCACTAGCGTCCTCTCCCAGGCAGACCGCGCTGACCAATCCCGCGAGATCTTCCGGCGCCAGACCGGGTACCGTAAAGTCCTGCAGGGCCAGATAGACCTTGTGAAACTGCCCGCTGTGAATCCAGGAGGTCAATACATATTTTCGCATGTCCCGGTTCATTCCCGTCAGATCAGTCACCTTGCGGAAATGTTCCTCGATCACACTCTCCTGCCCAGCGGCGAGCAGACACTCGCTCATCGCTGGATAGTAGGGAGCCAGGTAATCCTCACGAAGCTTATAGGAGGACAGCATGGCAAGCATCTGCGGACGGTTCAGAGGCATCCGCGGGTTCAGAGAGAGCCCATGAAGCAGATAGGGAATGCTGTCCGGCGCCAGGGGAGCCAGCCTGTCATAGAAGCGGTCGATATCCAAAAGCGGCTCGACGCCAAGCAGCTTCTCTCCCTCTGTAATCGCGCCGTTCTCATCCTCTAATACCAAAAGCCGATCCCCTCCGTAAAGGGGCAGGTAAGCCGCGTGATCTGCCACAGAGGCGATCACCGGCTCCGTAAGCGCCTGGTGATAGACGAGCACCCGTCTGGAGCCCTCCGCCGTACAGAGGATCTTATGAATGAAGAGCAATGGAGCCATGGCTCTGGCGATCGTTTCCGACGGGGTAATGCGATCCAGATAATCATTGTAGATGATGGCTATGTTATCGTCGATTCGTCCCTCGATCATCATCCGCTCCGCAAAGCGGTCTAAAGAATTGCGATAGGCTTCATAGGTCTTTGGATCCCGCTTCTGGAAGGAGACAATGTTCGCGTAGAGAAGGGCCTGCTTCTCCTGCGGCAGTCTGTTATTAATGAGAAAATACCGGGCCAGCAGAGGCGGAATGGGACGAATGGCATCCTGGGGCATAGACATCATGTATGCCTCATAGAGCCCCGGGACATTGACCCCCTCATCGACCGCTCTCTCATACCAGCTTTGTGCCCTGGCGGATCGATTGGGCTCCAGAAGCAGATAGGCAATCAGAGCAGACAGATTCTCCCGGCTCGGATAGGCCCAGACCGCCCCCATAAAGATACGGGTCCAGGCCGCCGAACAGGTCTTGGATGTCGCTAGAATCTTGACCAGGCGGTCTACCAGAGCTGCTGTGAAAGCCCTGCGGCTTCTGACCCAGGATAAGAGGCCAAAAGCGAAATCATCCGCCTCGGTCAGCAGATAGGGTTCCTCTCTTAATAAATCATATGCCTCCAGATAGAGCAAAGGAGAGCGAACGCGGGCGGCTTCTTCAGAAATCTCCGCATATTTCTCCGCCGTCTCCTTCTCTTCTGTCCGCAGAAGGCAGCAGAAGAGGTCCGCCCGATTCCTGTGCCTCCGAAAAATCACGTCGATCTGGCGGATCAGTTCTCTTCGATTCTGGCGATCCTCAGACAGATTACAGTAGAGATAGAGGAGTAAACCCCATTCCGGGCTGTTTTTATCCGCAATTTTCCCCTTCAGTCCCCCGATCAGATCAAGCGCCTCCTCTGTCTGACCGTTTTCAATCAGAGCCATCGTCTGCAGAAGCTGCCAAAAAACATCCCGATCTGAATCCAGCCGGCGCAGATCCTCCAGATCCCGCAGCCAGCGGTGGCACCACTCCGGCCTGCTCATTCGACCCAGGCGGTAGGACTCATAGTCGCGCATCACCCTTACGATCAGCGTTCGTAAGCTCTGGCGGATCCCCGGAATCGCGGATGGGAAGTCCCTGCGCGTCGCCTGGATCGACAGCTGATGCACCAGACCATTGGTCTGCATCTGAATGACAGCATAATTCACACCCGCGCGAAGCTTCTTTGCGTCCAGCAAATAGGGGACATCCGCCGTCTGCCCCAGGAAGTCCTCAGAGCTGATCTTCTTTTTCTCCAGGGTGATGAAGTCCCCCCGGCAAGTCAGCTGAATCTCGCCATGTCCCCAGCCTCTCTTGAGAAGATGAATATGATCCTCCTGGTCTTCCCGCAGCCAGGCGTACTTTCGGGTCTCGTCCGGCAGACCGAACACAAGAGCTTCCTTGAGTCCGGCATCCACCAGAAAATGCTCCAGATTCACCCCCGAGAGCGCCCCCCTTCGATAGGCCCGATAGAGGAGCCGAAGCCTCTGATCCTGTCTTATAATCCAGTGGGCGAAGGCGTCCGAATAGAAAAGATTAAGGGCCTCCTGCCAGTGATCCCGGGCTAAAAGAGCAAATTGGCGAATCTCTTTGATCTGGCCGATGGAGGACATCAGCTTCGCCTCTGTATATGTGATCTCATAGGGAATCTCTAACGTGACCTGGTTCGCCACTATCGTCATATGCCCACGCAGGCAGTCCCCCGCCAGAGCCTTCGGCAAGTGAACCTCATAGGCGATCACATTTTGCAGTCCCTCAAATTGCGGCGTTGTGCAGACGACATAGGGATTGGAAGAGTAGACCATTCCCCGAAGAGGAATCTCATTTAAGGAGATGACCGTAAATGAGCCGCTGATATGACTTGCCTCAGCGGCCTCAACTGCAATCCGGTCAGGTTTCACCAGAACCTGAGGACTGGGGGTATCAAATTCATCATTGGCCAAACGCCAGATCCTCTTACGCACCTGATCTATTCCTATTCTCGTCGCTTGAACGCTGCATTTTCATCAGCTAGAATTATAGCCAAAGAAGGGGCCTGCCGCAAGGCAATGCCCTCCTGCCACAGGCAGCCTGCGCTCGCCCGAACAAGGACAGTGCTCGCCCGACAGAGGAGGCAACGCCTGCCCGGACGAAGGAGTCGATACTCACTCGGACAAAGGAGTCAGATCATGGAACAAATTCAGCACAAGGATCATTTTCACGGAAGCGATCTGGAAAAAATTGAGCAGATCTATGGGATCCGAAAAGAGGAAATCATCTCCTTCTCCGCCAATGTCAACCCTCTGGGGATTTCTCCCAGACTGCGCCGGGGTCTGGCAGAACATGTCGACGCCATTGCTTCCTACCCCGATCGGGAATACACAGCTCTTCGCCGCTGCATCAGTCAATATGTCGGATGTGATATGGAACAGGTCGTGGTTGGCAACGGATCAACAGAACTGATCTCACTCTTCATCGACTTTATTCATCCCAAAAGAGCCCTGATCCTTGGTCCTACCTATTCTGAATACGAGCGATCTGTCAGCCTGAGCGGGGGCAGCAGCCACTACTATCCTCTCCACGCGAAAGAGGACTTTATTCTTCACACGGAGGATCTCTGTGCCAAATTGGCCGAGGGCTATCAGCTGCTCATCCTCTGCAATCCCAACAATCCGACTTCTACCCTGATTCCCCGCCAGCAGATGCGAAGGATCCTGGACACCTGTAAGATGCTCGGAACCTACGTCCTTGTAGATGAGACCTATATCGAATTCACCTCTGATGTCGCCGCGTCATCCTCTGTACCTCTGGCCAGAGACTACAATAATCTGATCATTCTCCGGGGGACATCGAAATTCTTCGCTGCCCCCGGCCTGCGACTGGGTTATGCCGTCCTGGGCAACCCCGACATGATTTCCACCATCCGGCGGGTCAAAAACCCCTGGATGATCAACGCGCTCGCGGACGTCGCCGGTCAGCTGATGTTTGCCGACGAAGACTATAAAGAAGAGACCCGGCATCTCATTCTCTCTGAGCGAAAGCGCCTCTACCAGCTCTTTTTGACCTCCGGCCGCTTCAGGCCCTACGCCCCACAGGCCAACTTTATGCTCCTTGGTATCAAAGATCCCGCCTTAAACGCGGCTGATCTCTTTGACCGCTGCATTCGCCAGAAAATGATGATCCGGGACTGCTCTACCTTTCCCTTCCTCTCCGATCGCTACATCCGCTTCTGCTTTATGAAGCCGGAGGACAACGACCGGCTGACAGCCCTTCTCTTATCCTGACTGAGGACAATCCCTGCTCAAGACAGGGAAACGATCAGTCGAAAGACCTGCTCCGCCGTCGCGGCAAGATTCTCGCGGGCATTTCCCGCGTCCATGGCCTGCTCCAGAGTACAGACCCTGCGCAGAATCGGGAAAAAAGCATCGATCCCATGCTCGTTGCACACACTGGCGTCATCGGTCACGCATCCGCTGAAGGCGATTACCCTCTTTCCGTACTTCTTGGCAATATGAGCCACCCCGATCGGGGCTTTTCCCATGACGGTCTGTCCGTCCAGCCGTCCCTCTCCTGTGACGACAAAATCAACGTCCTTGACATAAGACTCCAGTTTCGTCTCTTCCAGAACGATCTTAACTCCGGATTCCAAGACGGCATTGGTGTAGGACAAAAAGGCGAAGCCCAGTCCTCCGGCGGCTCCTGTCCCCGGGATCATCCTGTCGGCTCTCTTATATTTCTCACAGGTCAGGGCAGCGTAATGAGCCATCCAATGATCCATCTCAGTCACCATGGCAGGCGTCGCCCCCTTTTGTGGTCCAAAGACCACGCTGCAGCCCTCCTCCCCGCAGAGAGGATTCGTCACGTCGCAGGCCACCCTGAAATGACATTGGGCCAGCTCCGGCAGAACCTTTTGATCACAGATACGGTCTATGGCGGCAAGCCCTTTGGCTCCATGTGGAATCTGTCTCCCCTCCTGATCTAAAAACTGGTAGCCCAGAGCCTGCAACATACCGACGCCCCCGTCGTTTGTCGCGCTGCCCCCGATTCCCACGATGAAATTCCGGCAGCCCTTCTGAATGGCGTCGGCGATCATTTCGCCCACGCCATAGGTCGTCGTATGCAGGGGGTTCCTCTTCTCCCGGGGAACCAGGGTGATGCCGGCAGCAGCGGACATCTCGATGATAGCCGTTTTGCTGTCATCAATGATGCCATAGACTGCCTCAACAGGTTCTCCCAGAGGCCCTGTGACAAGAATCCTCTCGATTCTTCCATTCATTCCGAGCGCCAGCGCTTCAACGGTTCCCTCGCCTCCATCCGCCAGAGGGCGAACCAGAACCTCCGCATTCCGACAGGCTCTGCCGATTCCATCCGCGACGGCATTTCCCGCCTCCAGAGATGACAGACTCCCCTTCAGCGAATCGATCGCTACAAGCACTTTCATGTTTTCCATCCCCCTTTATCTATCCTTGCCCTGATTTCTCACAGCATCTTTTACTCCAAAAACGACCTGATCTCTCAAGGTGCCTTTCATTCCAAAATCGCTCTGATCTCTCAAGGCGCCTTCAATTCCAAAAATACCCTGCTTTCTCAAAGCGCCTTTATCTCTCAAAGGCAAAGTAAACCAGGATGGCATCGTCCGCCTTGTGCATGTAGACGCCGCTGTCCTCTCCCTTTTCCCTTCCCAGAGGAGCAATATCATAGCGGCCATACTCATGCCCCTCCTTCTGCTTCTTCTGGTGCAGGGCGGCATCGCCAAAGTCCCGGTTCTCGAAACAGCGAACCGCCTGAATCAGGCTCTGCTCGCAGGACTCGCCCAGGAAGATCTGACGAATCCCCCTGGAGAGATAGACAGACTCTCCGTTGACATTGCCGTACTCATTCATCCCGGCTCCCCTGCCCCTCAGGGACTCTCTCAACTCTGAAAAATCACTCATCTTCCTCTCCTCTCTTCATGGGCGGATATGTCCCATCTCTCTTGATATCCTTATTCTACCCCATTTGCAGACCAAGTACATTCCGCGTTTTTCCGGCTGCCTAATCACCTGGCCCAAGTCACTCCCCTGACTCGATGCTGGTCAAATCCCAACCTGTGTTCTCATGACCGCGTCGGGAAGATGACAGGCAAATCTTTGATCCCTCTCTGACAGCCAGGTCTTTAATTTACCTCATTTCTCTTTTTCCCTCGGACGAACCAGAACAGAGACCATCTCATGCTCATCTCCCTCCACAGAGATAATATTTACGGGAGACAGGCGGGAGTAGATCCCAGCCAGCCTGCCCCCGTAGAGATAGAGGCCTGTCATATTGGCGAAGGAGTGTATATAGGGGCTCTTCTGTCCCAGCGCCTGTTCCTGGTAATCATTCCCCTCGTATGAGGTCTTGGAGTAGTCCGCGTTGAGCGTCCGGTAGGGCTCAATATACTCCTGGATGATATAGCCCTGTCCGCAGCAGGCATCCAGCGTCTTCTCCCAGTCCTCCTGCTTCATATTCCCGCTGTAGAAAATCCCCTCGGCCCCATAGGAATCCTCAGGCTTGATGATCCATTCCTTGAATCGCCGGCGGATATCATCCCGGTTCGCGTGGATCGGACCCAGGATCGCCGTGAAGGGGACGTGGCGCATAATAAAGAGATTCTCCTCCGCCGTCAGAAAAGACATGGTCTCTTCCTGGTGCAGGATCCGAAAGAGAATCTTGTCGTGGACAATCTGAGTGGCAAAGTCTCCCACAAGAGTCACCTTTTTGTCTCTGACCGCAGATATAAAATCCCCGATCTCCTCCCTGTGATCCATGATGTCTGACGTCACCGCCCTGCGATAAATGGCGTCCACCCGCATGCCGTCCCTTGTATAGAGCTTTTCTCCGTCATAAGACAAGTCCCGGATTTCCGCGATCCGCGCCTGGCAGCCGGCTCTGCGGAAGGCCTGGACAAAGCGGTCAAACTCATTCAGGTTAATGGCATTTTCCAGAAAATCAACAATGGCAACATTAGGCAGGCTGACCGGATCATAGTCCTCACCCGAAATCACATCCTCCGGCTGACCGAAGATATTCTCTTGAACCGACTTCTCCCGGGTCACATCGCGAAGGCGGATGTTCAGCCGCGGATCCTGACGACAGATTGCAAGGAAAGTTCTGACCCAGGAATCAAAGAGTTCAAATTCCTCGATCTCATATGTATCTTTCAGATTCCGACAGATTTTACTTCGGGCAAACAGCTGCCCCATAACCCGGTTCTCATTCATCGCAGAGGCTCCGTCCGCGTTGAATTCACAGAAGGCGAAGTCTCCGCTCTTCTCATTCCAGAAAATATCCAGTCGGCAAAGGGGGAGAAGGCAGTCGTATCCCGGCAGATTCAAAATCAGCTCCTCCAATTCCTCAGAGAAGCCAAAAAGAGCCCTGTATTCGGGGCATTCAATATACCGGCGCATCACCTTGACTAAAATCTGCCACATGGTCTCTCCCGCGGACCGGACAATGGCAAGCCCATCCTCTGTAAAGGCCTTGGGCAGATAGAGCATCTTGACCGGCTGACCATGGTAGGACAGCTCCGAATTCTCAATTGCCTCATTCTCTTCTCTCCCGGAGGCATCATGAGCCTCGGGATCGGAATAATAGGCTTCCAACAGTTCTCTCTGCAATGTGTATTTCATGCCGTCCCCCCGGAATTCTCCTGCGCCGTCACACTTATGCTAAGACAAGTGCCCGGGCAATTGCAAGGTTTCCGGCTTTTCTCACCGGGGCAGAAGGAATCCGAAAATCAAATAGGTCACAAAGGCCAGACTGCTGGCGATCACAACATAGGGAAACTGTGTCAGGGCGTGATCCATATTCTCAATGCCGGAGATCTGGGAGGATAAGAGGGTGGCGTCAGCGTAAAAACAGGCATGGCTGCCAAAGGCGCCGCCGGAGATAATGGCTGCCATAGCTAAGATGACATTGGCCCCGACTGCCGCCCCCATGGGCATGATCACCGGGATAGCGACTGCGGACATCCCCCAGTTGGAACCGGTTGTGAATGTGAGAACCGCCACTAAAAAGAAGGCAAGCGCCGGGAAGACCTGGGGTATCAGCCCGGGCGCAATAATTTGCAGCAGATAATCCGTCAGTCCAAGACCAGCCAGTCCCTTCTGCAGGGTAAAAGCCACGAGAAGCATGGCAAGGACCGGAAGCATATCAGCGAAGCCCCGCGTGCAGACCGCGGTGAAATCCGCCACAGATAAAATTCGTCTGGGAATATAGAGGACAAAACAGATGCCGATGCAGGCAATCACCGCGAGAAACACATCCCCCGTCACAGTCGATATGATAATCAGGGCAAGGACCGGAAGTAAAAAGTCAAAGACATTGCCCTTGTCCTCCTCCTCCACATCTAAAATATTATATTTGGCAGAATCCCGCCCATAGGTCACTCCCGTTCGGCCGGTTCTGGCGTATGCTCTCCTCATCGGCCCAAGATTGGGAATCCAGCCCATACAGAGCAAAAAGACCAAGATGACCGCAAAAATCGGATAGAAGAGAAAGGGGATGGTATGTATATAGGCCTTCATGGGTTCCATCTTAAGGGTCTGAACCCAGGGCTCTTTGGCGAAGAGGCCTGAGAAGAAGATCGCCCAGGTCGAGAAGGGCAGAAGAACACAGATCGGCGCCCCCGTGGAATCGAGAACATAAGCCAGCATTTCCCTGGGAATCTTGTGTCTGTCATAGAGCTTCTTCATGCAAATGCCCACAGTCATGACATTGAGATAGTCGTCCACAAAGATGAGCGTTCCCAGGAGGAAGGAAGCCAGCTTGGTCCGCCGGGGATTTGAGCAGTAGCGCTCCGCGATCCTCTCAAAACCGCGGCTGCCCCCGGAGGCCTCCAAAAGAGCAATTATGCAGCCAAAGAAACCACAGAGGAGAAAGATCCAAACATTGTCACTGAGGCTCTTTTGTATGGCACTGATCCACTCTGTCAGAAAATTGCCCCGGTAAAGAGCGATAAAAGACATGAGAGAACCCAGAGTTAAGACTTCAAGACTTCGCTTGGTCTTAAAGGCCAGGACAATCATCAGAACTACGATCAGAAGGGAAAGCATGCCATTGGACATCTTGACTCACTCCATGCGGAAAAAACCGGATGCTTATCTGCGCCCGGGCCCTGGATACGCATCCATTTCAAAAGTATGATACACAGATTTCAGGAAAAGCTCTGTCATCTTTCAAGCGCAGACCGGCCTTGTCGCCTGTTTCAGCCATTCCAGATCATCCCCCTTCAGGAAGGGAGAGATCTTCTCCCATACCATTTTGTGGTAGCGATTGAGCTTATCGATATCGGAAGCGTCCATCTGTTCCGGCTTCAAGCCCTCCAGATCAATCGGCACATAGGTCAATGGCTCAAAGCAGAGAAATCTTCCGTATTCATTGACGCAGTCTTCCACGCAGAGGGTAATCGACTCGGTGCGAATCCCGTACTGCCCCTCGATATACATTCCCGGCTCGTCTGAGGTGATCATCCCCGGGACAAAAGAGGTCCGGTCTTCAGGAATTCGATCTCTCCAGCGGATCACCTGCGGTCCCTCATGGACATTTAAAATATAGCCGATCCCGTGCCCGGTACCGTGGTTGAAATTCTTATGCCTCTCCCAGAGGGGTTCCCTTGCAATCGCGTCAAGCACCATACCGGAGCAGCCCTCCATAAAGCGGGCAAAAAGAAGACGGAGATTAGAGACGGCAACCGTGGTGAAATCCTCTCTCATCGAATCGGTCAATTCCCCCAGGCAGATGGTTCTGGTCACGTCGGTCGTGCCGCCTAAGTACTGTCCCCCTGAATCCACCAGAAGAAAACCTCTGCCCTCTATCCTGGCGCAGTCGTCTTTTGTCGGCGCGTAGTGGGCCATAGCGGCATTGGCGTTATAAGCGCAGATCGTCTGAAAGGAGAGATCAAGATAGCCGGGCAGTTCAGCCCGCAGGCCCTCCAGATAGCGAGCTGCTGACAGCTCCGTCAAATTCCCCTCTCTCGCGTGTTTCTTTACATAGGCGATAAACCTGCAGACAGCCACAGAGTCCTGCAGATAGACCTCTCTGATATGAGAGATCTCCACAGAATTCTTGACGGCCTTCATCATCTCTGTCGGGTTGGCGGCCAGAATCAGGTTTTCAGCTCCCAGACAAGAGGCCGCCAGTGAGACCATAGCGTCAGAGGAGGATCTGGGATCCAGCATGAGTTTGATCGGCTTCTGATCGCCGGTCATCGCTGAGACCGGATCTTTTGCTGCCGAATCCACCAGCCGCCCGGCAAGGATCTCAAAGGTCTCATTGTAATCCTCCAGGGTGATCTCCTGCTCTCTGGCATAGGTACGCAGCTCCTCTGTGATCTCACTCTTCTGGAGAAACAAAAAGGCCCCGCGGTCTGTCAGCCAAAAATAAGAAAGAGCCACCGGATTACAGGCAATGTCTGCTCCTCTGATATTGAGCAGCCACATGATATCATCCAGCTTGGAGAGAATCAGCTGGTCGGCCCCCTTAGCGGCCATAGCCTCCCTGACCCCGGATACCTTGTCCGCATAAGACTCACCTGTCAGGTCCTCTTTTAAGACAATGACCGGATGTGAGGCTCTATTCGGGCGATCTGTCCAGAGTCTGTCCTGGGGCGCAAAACGATTGTTTAATTCACATCCGTGTTTCTCTGCCAGATTGTGGTATTGTAACCCCTCCGCGTAAGAGAAGGTTCGCCCGTCATATGCCAGGCAATCTCCCTCCTTCAAGCTGACGTCCAGATAGTCGCACAGACTTGGGACGCCAGTCTGACCCGATTTCATGAGAATATACTCGCTATTCTCAAGTTCTTGGGCCGCGGAGATAAAATAGCGGCCGTCTGTCCAGAGAAGGGCTTTTGTCTGACTGATCAGAATGCGAACGTTATCTGAGCTGCAGCCGGACAGCCAGAGACTGGTCTTGTCATAGTCTCCCACATACTCGGAAGCATGCTCGTCCGAAGAAGAAATCAGATAATAACTGACTCCCTCCTCTCTCATACAGGCTCTAACCCGGCTTAAAACTTCTGCGATCAAGTCGTCACACTTTCTCTTTTCTCATCTGCGGTTCTCTTATCCTAACAGATCATAACAGTCAGACCGGGCGGATTCCAGTCGTTTTTCTCCCCGACCTGTCCTCTTCCACCTACTCTACCTCGATCTCCTTGATAATGAACTCGTTGCCCTGAACAAGCCAGGTCTGATCCGAACCGCAGCCGGGACAGATCTTCCCATGCTCCACTGTCCCGTAGTCCTTCCCGCAGCCATCGCAATGGGAGACAGCCGGAATGGTCTCAATGTTCATCCTGGCTCCGCGCAGAAGGTCCCGCTTGTCAGCCGCCCAGCGCCAGCAGTCCAAAAGATAGTCCGGAATGACGGTCGACACTTCTCCCAGCTGCAGGGTGACAGCGCTGATTTTCTCGACCTGATTCTCCTCAGCGACCTGGGTCAGCTGATCTACAATGTGAAATACGACCCCGAGCTCGTGCATTTATTTCTTCTTTCCAAACTTGATATGGATGGCCTGCTTGGCGGCATAGGGCAGAATATATTTCATCTTGTCCTCCGCCACATGCATTTCAGAGCATTCCGGCCGGTCACGGTGAATTGTAATCGCGTCGAACTCGCACTTGGTCGTACAGATACCGCAGCCGACACAGCGATTCGGATCGACAATGCTGGCTCCACAGGAGAGACAGCGGGCGGTCTCCGCCCTGACCTGGTCCTCCGTAAAGGTCAGCTTTGACTCACGGAAGGATTTCTTCCAGTCCCTGCCTTCGGGATCTCTCCCCGCTTGATAGTGAACCTCCTGACGTCCCGCGTGATCATAGTCATCGATGCGAATGTCGTCCTTGTCCAGCATGTTGAACTCCCAGCGGTTCCTCCCGATGGTGAGTGTAGAGTGGGGCTGAACAAAGCGGTGCAGAGAGGTCGCCGCCTTCTTTCCGGCAGCAATGGCGTCAATCGCGAAGCTGGGGCCTGTATAGACATCTCCTCCGACGAAAATATCGGGTTGTGCCGTCTGATAGGTGACCGGGTCAGCCACTGCCCCCTGTCCTCTTCCCAGCTCTACCTTGGACCCCGCCAGCAGATCTCCCCAGAGAATGGACTGGCCTACGGATAAGAAGAGATGGCGGCAGGAGACTGTCATGGTGTCGTCTTCATCGTACTCGGGCGCGAAGCGATGCTGGTCATCGAAGACCCGGATACAGCGCTTGAATACGACCCCGCTGACCCGACCGTCCTCTGTCAGAATTTCCTTGGGTCCCCAGCCGGGATTGATTTGAATATCTTCCTCCTCAGCCTCTTTGATCTCCTCCGCGGAGGCAGGCATGATCTCTCTGGACTCCAGACAAAACATGGAAATTTTAGCCTCCCCGCAGCGACCGGCGGACCTGGCCACATCAATAGCCACATTTCCTCCGCCGATGACGACGACATCTCCTCGGATGTCAAATGCCTTCTTCTCTCCGACTTCTCTTAAGAAATCGACCGCAGTCATCACTCCCTCGGCGTCCTCGTGGTCAAGACCGAGTCCTCTGCCCCCCTGACAGCCGATCGCCAGGTAAAATCCCTGGTAACCCTGTGCCCTGAGATCATCCAGACTGATGTCCTTACCCACCTCCACTCCATACTGAATCTCGACTCCCATGGCCTTGATAATCTCGACCTCGGCCAGGATGACCTCCTTCTCCAGCTTGTAGGACGGGATCCCATAGGTCAGCATCCCGCCGGGCATAGCATTCTTCTCAAATATGGTCGGCGCATACCCCATCTGCGCCAGATAAAAGGCACAGGAGAGTCCGGCGGGGCCTGCGCCCACAATGGCGATTTTTTCGTCAAAATGGCCCTTTGTCGCGGGAACAACCTTCTTGGGGATATAACGGGTCTCTTCCTTCAGGTCCAGATCGGCCAGGAACTTCTTGACCTCATCGATTGCGACCGGATCATCGACCCTTCCTCTGGTACACTCGCTCTCGCACCTGCGGTTACAGATTCTTCCGCAAATGGCAGGCAAGGGGTTGTTCTTCTTGATGAGAGCCAGAGCCTCCTGATAGCGTCCCTGTGCCGCCATCTTCAGATAGCCCTGGACGGCGATATGGGCGGGGCAGGCGGTCTTGCAGGGAGCGGTGCCGGACTCGTGGCTGTTCACCCGGTTGTCATCCCTGTAGTTTTCATTCCACATCTCCTTTCCCCACTTATGCTCAGAGGGGAGGACCTGTCTCGGATAGCTGACCTCTGTTCCATCTGCCCTGCAGAGCTTCTGCCCCAGCTTCAGGGCCCCTGCCGGACAGTACTCGACGCAGCGCCCGCAAGCCACACATTTCTCCTTATCTACATGGGCCACGTAGGCGGACCTTGACATATTGGGCGTATTAAAGAGCTGGGAGGTTCTAAGAGCGTAGCACACATTGACATTGCAGTTGCAGATCGCAAAGATCTTATCCTCTCCGTCAATATTGGTAATCTGATGGACGAAGCCGTTATCCTCTCCCTTCTGGAAAATCTCTAAAGCCTCCTCTTTCGTGATATAGCGGCCGCCCTTATTGGTCTCCACCACATAGTCCGCCATATCCCCTACCGCGATACACCAGTCCGCCGGATCGTCGGCGCAGCCCTCATCGTAGGTCTTTCTGGACATGCGGCAGGAGCAGGGAGAAGCGGCATACTTTCCCTCGTACTTGTCCAGCCAGTGGCTGATATGCTCAATGGAGACGGAATGATCCTCCATTGCGATCGCCTTCTCGACGGGAATGACGTGCATGCCGATACCGGCTCCTCCCGGGGGAACCATAGGGGTCACCTTCTCCAGCGGCAAAAAGGTCATCCGCTCAAAGAAGCGGCCTAACTCCGGGTGTTCTTCCAGAAGGTCGGCATTCATGTTGGTGAACTCTCCGACTCCGGGCACAAACATGGGCACCTGCCAGCGCTTCTCATGTCCGGGGTTCTTGCCATCCAGGTTCTCCCAGTGATATTCCAGAAGTCCCGTGTAGGACATGTGAGACAGACAATCCTCCAGAGTCTTGTCGTCCAGTCCGCTCAGTCGCTTGATCTCCGCAAAAGTTCTCGGCTTGCGGAGTCCCATCTCCAGAGCGATCCTGGCCTCCTGGTCTGTAGCAATCGCGGCTAAAGCCCAGTACTCCGGATCTTCTTTTGTGATTTTGGTCAGTCCAAGGTGCTGCGGCACGCGATCTGTAATCATCTTGGCCAGCCTGACAATCGGCTCTCTGATCGGTCCGTCATCCCTGATGTAGTCCGGTCGGTTCAACGACATATAAAACCCCTTTCATAAGAAAAGGATCCGCAGGCTCGCGTATGCTTCAGACAAGCCCGCAGATCTTTTCTGTAACTCAATTGACGCTTCAAAACTTCATAAGTAAAAATTCTCTCGTCAGTCCTCTCCCATCAATGACCTCAAAGAGCAAGCTCACGGGCAAGTCACTCCGCTCTCGCCATAGCCTCATCGAAGTCCCTTGTTCCCTTCCAGATCTCTCCCCGATAGGGATTGATTCCGCTTCTCTTAGACCTCTTGATGATAGCCAAAAGCAATGCCAGATTCACCAGGATGGATAAGACAGCGACCATTCCGCCGACCTGGGGCGCAGCCGTAGCCGGGTGAACATCGGTCCTCATGAAACCGTCCGCGTAGAGCACGGGAAGAACAGAGAAGACAGAGGCATCCTGGAAGGTCGGGAATACCTGGGCGAACATACACCAGGTCGCCAGGGTATTGGCCCGATTCTGAATCCAGCCGCCCTTGTTCCAGAAGATAGCGGCAACCGTGGGCGCCAGAAGAAGGGCGAAGCCGCAGTACCAGGAGTGTGTGGGCAGGTTCAGATAGGTATACTCAAAATTCCAGATGTCATAGGCCAGGATATAGGCCCAGGTCATATCGGGCCAGAGCATATCGTCCTTCTTCCTGGAAGAATAGATTCCCCACCAGCCGGTCATACAGAAGATATTGATCAGGCCGGCAATTCCGTTGGCCCAGTTCCACCAGCCGCCATAGAGCCAGACTCCCTCAGAGGACAGCCACCATCTGCTCCCTGTCTCGGCCAGAGCCATGGAGCCGCGAATGGCGGACTCAAAGTCGCTTCCCACAGCAATCAGAATATTGATGGCCACAATCAGAAAAGGAAACACCTTAAACCACTGGGTCTTTCCGATTCCCTTCTTGTACTTGAGAAGCATAAAGCCGATACAGCCGGCAGAAGCGGCATAGAGCTTGGCATAGTGGAACCAGGAATTCATGTGGATATAGGTCGGGTTATTCAGTGCCCACTCAGCTTTCTGCGCAGCTCCGACATAGATGGCAATAAAGTATATCGACAGACCGGCCAAAAGTCCGACAAAAATCCCATAGCCGCCGATTTTAGATCTGCGCTCAATTTCGTTGAAGAGAATGAGTCCTCCGAAGACCAGAATCCAGCCCAGGACCTGATAGAGGGACAAATCACCGTAAACCTGAAAAAGCATTTTCACTACCCCTTTCGCTGTAAAGCAATCCGAAGTCCGCCTTATAGGGCAGACTCTTATCTTATTGCTGCAAACTTTTACATAAAATCAATTATATTAAAAAATGCAAATTTCAAAAGGATTTCCCGGAGATTTTATGTAAAAGAGGAAATCAAAATAAATATGATGCACAATCGTTTCTTGAAATCGTCCAAATTATTGGCTTTCTTTGGTATTAGCTCCTGCTAACTGTTTTCATGTAGAAAAATTGAGGGTGAATTTGTCTATTTTGCACAAATGCTAAAAGACCTGCAAAAAGGCTGACCGCCCCTGCCTGCTCCGATCATGGGAGCAGGCAGGTATGGCAAGTCAGCCTTCAGCGATTTTATGCTTTTGTTTGTATCCGATGATCTGTGCCATCAGCCGATCTTTGTTATCACCTGAATCCGCATGACCAGCCGGATCTGCGCAATTACCTGTCAGCCTTCCTCTTTCTGGCGAATGCAAACAGTCCGATTGCAAGCGCACCGACTGCGAGGCTCGCGTAGATGGGAAGCTGAGTCTGGTCGCCCGTCTTGGGCGCAATCCTGGTATCCTTGACAGGAGCCACAGGCTTGTTTGGCTTGGGCTCAGGCTTGGGTGCAGGGGCGGCCTTATACTTGAGGGTAAAGCTGATATCCTTGCTGGTCGGATTGATCGCGTCCGCGCCTGAGGGCAGCTGCTCTGCCTCCCAGTTAAAGCTGAAGCGGATGGTCTTCCCGCTCAGGGGATTGGTCGCCTTTGCCTTCAGCTGGCCGTTCATGATTCCGCGAACCGTGTAATTGGTGTCGGCCTTGGCCTGGCTGTTGAAGACCGTGCCGTTGACAAGGACCTTGAGCTGATCGTCCATGCCGTTGACGGCATCCTTCAGATCAGCGAAGGAGCTCACGTTCTTATTGACCGTCATGGTCACGGTAATGGTCCTGCCGGTCACCTGGCTGCTGATGATCTTGTACTTGCCGTTGTCGTTCAAAAGAGATACGTTCGGCGTCCCGTCGAAATCCATCTGGTCGGGAAGGGTCAGCTTGGCGGTAAAGGTAGAGCTGTAGTCAGAGACGGCAATGGAAGCCGGATCCAGATGTGACTGGTTAAACTGCGCCTCCACCTGCTTTAACTGCTTCTTGACCGGAGTCACATCAAGGGCTCCCGTAAAGGCAACCTTGCTTCCCTCAGCGACCTCATAGACCTGATTGTGCTCTGTCTCATCTCCGACCAGGATATCGCCCGGCAGCTTCACATCTGCATGGAATACCTGCTCTGTAGACTCTGCGTATCTTACGGACAGGGCGATCTGACTTGGATTATGCACGCTCTTACCTGCCTCGGTCTGCTTGCCGTTCCAGGTCAGGTTAAAGTTGATCTGCCTGCCGCTGACCTTGTTGGTCGCCGTCGCCGTCAGATCTCCTGAGATGCTGCCTGTGACCTCGTAGTCCGTGTTGGCCTGCGCATTCCCATTGAACTTCGCGGTCTTAAAGGTCACCTTGAGCTCGTCGTCCACCTTGTTGACAGCAGCCTTGAGCTTGGCAAAGGTATCGATCTGATCGTCATTGACCAGACGGAAGGTCACGGTAGCGGAGTGGTCGTCTCCCGTAACGCTCTCGATCTTAAAGGAACCGTTGGCTCCGTCTAAAACGGCATTCTTAGACGCGAAGGTCAGCTCATTGGGAAGCGTGATCTTGGCCGTAAAGCCCGTCTTGAGGTTGGACAGGGCAATCTTGTCCGCATCCGTGCCATAACTAGCTTCAATCTGAGCCATCTGATCCTTGATGGTCTTGGCATTGATCACGCCGACGAAATCCATGTTGTCCGCCTTCTGGACCGTGATCGTATTGTTCCCGGTGTCGCTGCCCAGCTTCAGATCAGCGTCAATATCGACCGCCTGTGTCACATTCTCGGCTGCCTCCACGGTCCTTACCCCGGGCAAAAGCAATCCTCCGACCATGGCCAGAGCCATAACCCAGGCAAATGACCTTGCCAGAATATTCTTGTGTCTTTTCATTTCGTCTCCTTTCCTAAATCAATTGCTCTCCAATTTGCGTCTCTAATCCAAAATATTTCACAATAATTTCAAGCAATGATCGCATGCACGACACATACATTATAAGCGTATCAGAAAAATTTGTCACCAAAAATCAGATCTTTCCTCAATTCTAAAATCAGCCCTTTCATCAACACGATCGCCCATCAAATCTTTCACCAGCTCTGCCGCCAGAATCATTCCGGCGACAGAGGGGGCGAATGCCGTTGATCCAGGAACAGATGCACAGATTTTTATGGGCTTCTCATCGGAGCAGACGACCTTGAGCCTGTCAATTCCCCTCCTTCTGCACTCCCTGCGCATAACCCTGGCCAGGGGATCCATGCTGGTCTCCGCAATATCTTTCACCCGAAAGCATCCGGGATCTGTCCTGTTGCCCGCCCCCATCGATGAGATCACCGGGACCCCGCACCGCCTCGCCTGCGCGATAATCTCTAATTTGGCGGTCACTGTATCCACTGCGTCCACAACATAATCATAGGCGGAAAAATCAAACTGGCACGCCGTCTTTGGAAGATAAAAGCACTTGAAAGTCTCTACCTCAGCCCGGGGGTTGATGTCTAAGATCCTGTCACGCATGACGTCTACCTTGTATTTGCCCAAAGAGGAGTGAGTCGCGATGATCTGCCGATTGAGATTGGACAGGCTGACCCGGTCGCTGTCAACAAGAACCAGCCGGGACACCCCGGATCTGACCAGCCCCTCGACTACATATCCGCCGACCCCGCCGATTCCAAAGACAGCGACTCTGGACGCAGCTATCTTCTTCATCCTCTCCTCTCCAAAGAGAAGTCTGGTTCTGGAAAACTCTTCCGACATGTAAGTCACCTCTGCCTCCTAAGGCCCGCTGAGCTGTCTTTTTTCTCCGCGGCCTTCTTGTCCTCTGCTTGCGCACTTCCTGTACTCTGTCCCTATCGTCCCGGAAGGCGCTCCATAATCCGTCGGATCAGATAATCCCGCATAAAGGGCGTCACCAGATAGTAGCCGTCCACCGCGTCCTCCATCGTTTTCGCCAATTCCAGCGAGGAGTCCACCGCGATCTCTTCACAGTCTGCGCGGTCTTTTCCCACATATCGCTCAATCAGCGCGTCCGGCACATCGATCCCTGAAATCTCTGACTGCATGAAGCGCCCGTTTCTCTCACTGATGACGGGAATGATTCCCCCGAGAAGTCTGATCCTTGAATTCTCTGCTCGCAGAGTCTCCGAGGCCCTGCAGATATTTGCGATTGCCTCTGTGGTCAGCGCCGGCTGGGTCAGAAAACCGACCGCCCCGGCCTGCATCTTCTCCCGAGCCCTGTCCAGTTCAATTTCAAAATTTCTGGCATTGACATTGAGCGCTCCGAAAATATGCATGGGACTTGGAAAGGTCCCCTCCTCTTGTCCGAGGGCCTTCATATAGGCCATCAGCTTACGGGAGTTGAATTGATAGACGACCTTGACCTCATCGCGCCGGGCGCTCGGAATGGGATCCCCGGTAATCACCAGAACATTGCGGATTCCCTGCGCGTAGTTTCCCAGGAGCAGACTTTTCGTCGCGTTGAGGTTGCGATCCCTGCAGGTCATATGCGGCAGAGCGTCCAGACCGATTTGCCGGCGAATGATTCCCGCCACGATGGAGGAGTCCATGCGGGCCTTGGCAATCGGATTATCCGCAATGGTAATAATGTCTGCCCCGGCCTCCTTCAGATTCTCTGCCGCCTCCATGAACCTCGTGATGTCACAGCCCCTGGGAGAATCCAGTTCCACCGCGACGACCTTCCTGCCAGACATGAGCTTTTGGTAGAAGGCATCCTGATCTTTTGACACAGACAAGCCCCTGTCGCTTAAACCACTGTCACTTGAATTCCCGTCACTTCCTGTAACAGCATATAAGTGCTGATCTCTTCTCTTGCCATGATCCTGCCCGACGGCAGAATCCGGCTCCTTGAAAACAGGTCTTTGTCCCCCTTGACGTCTGACCGGATTCTCTCTCAGGCGATCCGCCAGAAGCCTGATATGATCGGGAGTTGTTCCACAGCAGCCGCCCACCATAGCGACTCCCTGGCCGGCATCTCTTGCCAGAATTCTGGCAAAGTAATCGGCATTGCCCTCGAAAACCGTCCGGTATCCGCGGACAACCGGATAACCGGCATTGGGCATCAGAAGCAGAGGTTTCCCCGGATCCGGAATCTGTCGAATCAAATGATCCATATGCCAGACCGAGGACATGCAGTTGAGACCGACCGCATCAACCACACTCTCCCCTGCAGCCGCCGCAAGCATATCTCTGTAATTGCAGCCCTCGCTGCTGAATCCGTCGGGCATCACGGCAAAGGAGCTGATCGCGTAGGCCCCGGGGCATTGGTCTTTTAAATAGCGGATCGCCTCTAAAACGGTTTTCTCCTCGGGCAGGGTCTCAAAGAGGAAATACCTTGCCCCCGTCTCTAGAAAGGAGTCAATCGCCATCTGATAAGCCAGAATTCGCTCGTTTTCCTCTTCGCCAGGCGCCGGACCCAGATCCGCAAAGATAAAGTAGTCCTCTTCGCCCGAAGCTTCTGCAGATCTCTCCTGTCCGGCTCTCTTTGCAAATTCTCCGGTCGTCTCGGGGCGGTTTTTTACATCCCTGCTCAGGTGATTCAAAAGCGCTTCCTCAGCAAGAGAAAAGCCGGCTGTAATCAGCTTTTTCGTTTCCCCGGCGTCTTTCATTAGAATCCCGGGATAGGCTCCGAAGGTATTGGTTTTGATGGCATGGGCACCTGCTGACAGATATTTGCGATGAATCGCCTTGACCCGGTCCGGTCTGGATACGTTGACGTACTCCGGGAAAAAGCTCTCCTCCTTCTCCGGACGAAACTGTTTTGTGTAATAGGTTCCAAAGGCCCCATCAAAAAGGAGGGTGTGTTCCTTAAGATACTCTCTGATTTGCATGGGCGCACTCCTGTCTTCCTTCACTTGCTGTGTCTTCCCCGATCATTCCCCGGCCTTCTCTTAAGCCTCGCCCAGCACCCTCTGGGCAATTTCTACGGACTCCCTGGCATCATCCGCATAGAAGTCCGCCCCGATCTCCCTGGCGTATTCGCGGGTCAGAACAGCCCCGCCGACCCAGACCTTGGTATGGGGGGAAGCCTCACGCAGCCGATCAATGGTCTCCTGCATCGCGGGCAGCGTAGTCGTCATAAGGGCTGACAGACCGACCAGCCGGACGTCTTCTGCGACCACTGTATCAACCACCTTCCCGGCAGGGACATCCCGGCCCAGATCAAACACCTTGTAGCCATAGTTCTCCAGGATGACCTTGACGATGTTCTTGCCAATATCGTGAATATCTCCCTTGACTGTACAGACAACAATCTTCTTGTCCTCTTTGCCGGAGGCTCCCTGACCTCTGGCTGCAATGCGGTCCTTGATCATGTCGAAGGCAGCCGAGGCCGCATTAGCCGAATTCATCAGCTGAGGCAGAAAAATGGTCTGCTTCTCATACTGATCTCCCACCAGATCAAGCGCCGGAATCAGGTAACGGTTGATGACCTCCACCTCGGTCAGGCCCTGCTCTAACAGTCTCTCGGCAAGATTTCTGGTCTCCTGCTTCAGACCCTTTAAGATCGCCTGATCAATGGCTGTCTTAAAAGGATCCTCTTCTTTTTTGCCGGACAATCCGACGGAAGACTTCCCCTGATCTGATATTCCCGTCTCCCCGTTCGAAGCGCCCCCGGCGACGGCTCCCTCTGCCGGCTCAGCCTGAGGCCTGCTGTCTGAAACAGACGTCTTAATCTCTTTGCGTCCGGCGAAACGGTCAATATAGTTCATGCAGGAAATATCCTCCCCGGACAGGGCCTTGAAAGAAGCCACTGCATCCATCAGGGACAGGATGTTGGGATTGATGATGGGAAAATCCAGACCGCAGTACATGGCCTGAATGAGAAAATTCTCTGTGACATGTTCTCTGGCAGGCAGGCCAAATGAGATATTGCTGACACCCAGCGCCGTATGCAGTCCCAGTTCCCTGCTGATTCTGCCAACCGCCTCCAGGGTTTCTCTGGCCTGTTCCTGCTGAGCGGATACTGTCAGTGTTAAGGCGTCAATGATAATATCATCCGCCTCCATGCCAGCTTTTAGACATTTTTCCTTAATGTAGGCCGCCTTTTCAAAACGCTCCTGGGCCGTCTGCGGAATCCCCCCCTCGTCTAAAGCCAGACCAATCACCGCCGCGCCATACTTCCTGGCAACAGGAAGGATAGCCGCCAATTTAGCATCATCTGCATTGACTGAATTGATAATTGCCTTACCGGCATAAATGCGCAGAGCAGCTTCAATCACCTCCGGATCCGAAGAATCAATCTGCAGAGGAACAGACACCACCCCCTGCAGAGCCCGCACGACCTCCAGCATCAGCGGTTTCTCCTCGACGCCGGGCAGTCCCACATTGACATCCAGCAGATCTGCCCCGGCCTCCTCCTCGTCCAGAGCCATCTTGCAGATATACTCCATATCGTGCTCACGCAGGGCCTGCTGAAAGCGCTTCTTCCCCGTGGGGTTGATTCGCTCTCCAATGACTCTGACCCCGCCGAACTCACAGACATCTGTCGTGGAACAGATTCCCTTTCTGACTTTCGACCGGTCTGCCCCGGCAGATGCCTGACTTAAATCCTGCCATCCACTGATATACCCGGCCTCTCTCAGGCGACTGACCAGACAGCGAATGTAGTCAGGATCTGTACCGCAGCATCCCCCAAGAACGCTTACCCCAAGTTCGGCATAAGCCTGCATCTGTTTTCCGAAATCTTCCGCTGTCAGGTCATAGACCCCTGTTCTCGGATCCGGCAGACCGGCATTGGGTTTTGCGATGACAGGAAGATGGGTCCACTCCCTCAGTTCTTCAACCAGCGGAAGAATCTCCGTAGGTCCCAAAGAGCAGTTGATCCCGATGGCATCAACGCCAAGACCGGTCAGAGTCAGAGCCATGGAAGCAATGGTTGTCCCTGTGAAGGTTCGTCCGGACCGCTCGAAAGTCATTGTCGTCCAGACAGGCAGAGGAGTGTTCTCTTTTGCTGCCAGAACCAGAGCCTTGATATCTAACAGATCTGTGAATGTCTCTGCGACAATCAGATCGGCTCCCGCCTCATAGCCGGCGACAACTGCCTCTCTGTAAATTTCATAAGCCTCCTCAAAAGAGAGCGTGCCCAAGGGTTCTAAGAGTTCTCCGACCGGGCCAAGATCCAGAGCAACTCTGACCGTCTCTTTTGCCGCCTTTTGGACCGCCCTTTTGGCCGTCCGGATCGCCGAAAAGACGGCTTTCCTCGTATCTATCGAACAGCCCTGCAGCTTTCTGGCATTCGCCCCGAAGGTATTGGCATAGATGACATCGGATCCCGCCTCAATATACTGGCAATGAATCTGTTCAACGATCTCAGGATGCTGATGACCGAAGACCTCCGGATGCTGACCGGCGGGCATACCGGCCGCCTGGAGCATGGTCCCCATCCCTCCGTCCAATACAATGATCTTATTGTCCACAAGTCACTCCATTCATTCGAAAGCGACAGGAACCATTCAGGTTACAGGCCGCGCATGATTTCTGTTTCTTCTCTCTCGGTTGCCTGGACACACCGATCATCGCCGTTACCGATTTGCGGGGGATCATAATCCCGGAAGCACTGACTGTAAGGCCGATCCGCCGGCTCTCCATCAGAGCCGCGAACTGAGAATTGATGCCGATGGGCAGGTCTCCGTATCCGGGTGAGAAGCGAAATGTCAGATACTTCCCCCTCTTCTTATATTGAGCTCGAAGTTCTGCGTCTAACGAGTCACAGACTGCCTCTATCAGGGTAGAAGCGCAGGAATCCATGATGAGGGCATCCGCCATATCTCTGATCTGCGTCTTTCGGAGCAGACTGTCGATCCCGCTTCCCAGCGTAGCCGCCAGGCAGATAATCTCTTCACAGCCGTCCAGATGACGCCTGATATCCACGCCGGTCAGAAATGCAAGTTCGGGAGGGTAATCATCCCTGTCTTTCCTTGAAAATATCTTCATCAGGCAACGGGGATCAGCTGCCCGGTTGACCTGATCCATGCAGTAATCCACCTGGTCTGTCAGCTCTGCCGGAAGCTCCTGTCCCCGGTACTCCAGATAGCGCAGAACTTCGGATCGATCCTGCGGTCCCAATGTTACCTGCTCCATGTGATCACCCGCCTTTGATCTCAACTGATCTGTTTATGGCCAAGCCGTCCCGACATTGTCTGCCGCAAGGGATCCGGCAGACAGATACAAGCGGCGCGCGGCTATTATTCTATCAGAGAAAACAGGGCAAAAAAAGTGCGGGCAAAGCCTAGAACCAGCTCCAGTCTTTGCCTCACACTCCGATACATTTTCTGCTTTCATCCAGGGTCCGTTTTCGCCCTGCTCGGCCCATAAAATCCTCTGTCTTCTCTGGTCTGCCCCGGCTTGCTATCTTGCCTGCAGGATCCCTCCCAGCTTAATGGGCTGAGAGATATTGACCCCGAAGAGCGGATCTCTGGACAAGTAATCAATGACTCTCTCTGTATCAGAACGGGCCTCAAGCCCCTTCTCGACATCCTTACACATAGAGACCTGATCTGTAATCACTGCATCTGCATCAGAATCCATAAAGCGGTAGGCCGATTCCGGCGAATTTACCGTCCAGACCAGCACCTTCTTCCCCGCATTGTGGACGGTATTGATCGCGGACTCTGTGGCCGCCTCCTCTTCCATAATCATATCGTCACAGTCCAGAGCAGCCCTATCCCCAAAAGAAAAATAATAAATATAGCCGGTCTCGATCTTGGGGTATTTGTGATAGACATGAGCTACCAGGCTGTATTTGAGCGAGGTGATCACACACTGATCCGTCATTCCCCTTTCCTGAACCATGCGGCTGACATCATCCGCCATCTTCAGATCCGCTGTCGGCCCCTTTAATTCCAAATAAAGTTTCCCCTTGCCCCTGGCGTGATCCAGAAGTTCCTCCAGTGATGGAGGATGCTGACCAGATGGTTTGCCTGTCGGATCTGTAATCCGCAATTGCTGAATTTCCTCCCAGGTCATATCGGAGACCAAGCGGTTGACCCCGCATGTCCTGGCGAAAGTATTATCGTGGTTGATCACGTAGACCCCGTCTTTCGACCTCTGGATATCAGTTTCATACCCATAAGCAGACTGGTTGCGGGCGCTGTCAAAGCCCAGAAGGGAATTCTCCGGCGCTGCGTATCCGCCAAGCCTGTGCGCCACAATCTTCGTGTCTGTTCTGGCCGGGAAGAGCTCATCGAAAAAGAGAGTCCCCAGAAAAGAAAGAAAGAGCATAGAAGCTATCAGACAGCAGCTCCATACGCGAAGTGGCAGGAAGGAGCGTTTTGGAAGCTCTTTCTCAAAGAAAATCTCCTCTTTCGCGTCAAAGTTCATAAAAATCCGGGTGATCTCCAGGGCTTCCATGGCCGGGAAAGACAAGACGAAAAAGATGAGCAAAAGCACGCCTCCCCCATATGTAAAAATGAAGATAAAACGATTAAGATAGCGCGGTAAACCAGTAATCGAGGTCACCAGTGTCCCAAGCAGGGCAATCAAAAAAGAGAGAAGCAAAAGCAGGGCCACCAGCTGCAGAGTGAAGATCAGCAGACGACTGGCAATCGGCCTCCATTTCTTCCGAATCATTCGATGTGACAGGATTGTCGCCTCATGGGCTGTCTTTCCATCCACTAGAATATAGGGAAAGGCCAGCGTATTTCTCACCCCAAAGAAGACTAAAAAAGCCATGATCGCCACATAGATACACATATAGCGGGGGCTTGTCCGGATGGCATCCACCACAAAGCTTGGAATATAATAGTGCTTGGTCAGAGTCAGATTGAATCCGACACCTAAAAAAGGGGCCCCCAGAGCGACGTAGAGACAGAGCAGGATTCCATGTTTATTCACGAATTTAGGGATTGACGCGAAAGTCTCTCTTATAAGAGAAAGCATCTGCACCTTCTCCTTGCGCAGAAGTCTGGCGGACAGAAGGAAGGTCCCATTGATATCTACAGACATGGCAAAGAAAAACGCCAGGAAGGTGATCAGCATAATCAGCCAGCCCTGCCAGGTACGAAAAAGAAAGCGGTAATCTCCGCTGGTAACCGCGACACGGCCGGTTGAATAGATCAGGAGCATTCCCAGCTTCTTCAGACAAAATACAACCACCTGCAGGAGAACAAAGGCAATCAGCTTGTACTCCAGGAGCTGAGGGACAACTCTGAGATAGGAGGAAAAATGCTGTTTCTTCTTCTTGACCTTCTTCCCGACGATTGAGGAGAGTTCTTCCCCCTGGCTCTCACCCTCTTTGACCGTTTCCCTCCTGTCCTTATCCTGCTTATTTTTTCTGTTGATTCCCTGCAACATGTCATTTCCCCAATGGATTTGATATTTTCATTCTCGCCACACTGTCAGTTAGTATAACGCAAGAAAAAGCCCCGAAGTTTAAGCGAAGGCTTTCTTTATCTTAACATTATCTGAAAACAACAACCGCCGACAGGAGCAGCCATGATCTTTGATGGATGGAATAAACGGCCAGCCACTTTTCACTGCCCGTATTACGAAAAAGTCATCGTCAAATCCAATCTCAATGCAATATCCGGCGCCGACAGTGACTGTCATCTGCATTCTTCATTCCCAGATCGTATGCTGACAGTACACCGTATATCTATAAGGGCTTCCGTCCTCCTGAAAGCTGCCCTTGATCGTATATCTTGGAAAGAGCACATAGTCATGATTCTGCATGGATACGTCAACAGTTCCCTCACGCACAAGGCTCTTGGTATCCGCCGACTCCACATGAAAGAAGTCCGCCAGTGACTTCTCCTGATAATCTGTCTGCCTCAACTCCGCAATCTTTCTTCCCTGAATCGAAACCTCCTCCCATCCGCCATTTTCCGGACGGACGATGTAGGAGGTCAGCAGACAATCCTTAAGAGGAGACTCATCAGACAGGGGCGGTGTCAGGTTGACAACCCCGTAGCTCTTACCGTCCCGCAGGACTTCCATTGCCTGTCCATAATAGAAATGATCCTTTCGCTCATTGCGAATGATATCCTCGGCTCCTCTTTGCATCTTGCTATGCGTATCCATGAGTGTCCACCCATCGTTAAGCAGGTCAGCCCCCCTGGAAAGTCCTGCCGTATAGTCTTTGTCCTGCAACTGAAAATGCACCGGCTTCGCAGGAAGGCCGATTATGGACATGGTCAGGGTCAGAGTAAAGGAAGCTATAAACCCCATTCCCCAGACAGCCTTGGAAGAAGCATAAACATGGTCAGAGTTATTACGCCCCAGCAAAAACAGCATTAGGCGAAAGACGGTCTTCATCATCTGAATGACAATAGCAATAACGAAGGATGCCTGCAGGGCAAAAAGAATGGATTCATACAGATGATTTCCCTGCAGGAGACGAAAGCCGACGACAAGAACCATTCCCAGAGGGAAAGCGAGAATATAGTAGGTCGCCTCTTTAACAGCACAATCGTCGAGCAGATCTTCCGAGTACTCGATTCCCCGCCCCTTGATGGCGTGTCCGATTTGATAAAACCATCGGGGCAAGTCTCCGCCCCGTCTGGCTGTGCCAAGTAGCTTAAAATAGAGATAAATGGTGAAAAACGCGCCTGCGAGCGTAATAAGAACAAAGACCAGCGCTGTAACTGTAAATTTCATTTCTCCCTCCTCAGACAGAAATACAGGTAAACTTCATATTCCTGATCGATACATCATAATCCATCTCTTCGGATCATCCAAAACTAATATCAAGAATCATCATGAGTACAAAACCAAAGGAGAAGAAAACCGTTCCCAGATTGGAGTGTTTTCCCTCGGACATCTCCGGAATCAGTTCCTCGACAACGACATAGATCATGGCCCCCGCGGCGAAACTGAGCAGATAGGGCATCACCGGAACCACATAACCGGCCGCGACAAGAGTAATCAGCCCCGCAATGGGCTCGACGATGCCGGAGAGAGTCCCATAAATGAAGGTCTTTATCTTCCCCATTCCCTCTGCCCGAAGGGGCATGGCGACAATGGCTCCCTCCGGGAAGTTCTGGATGGCAATGCCAAGGGCCAAGGCGAAAGCGGCTGCCGCCGTAATCTGATTGTCTCCGTAGAGCCAGCCGGCATAGACTACACCGACCGCCATCCCCTCCGGGATATTGTGCAGGGTCACCGCCAGGATCAACTTGGTTGTGCGCTTTAAGCCGGTTCTTGGTCCTTCCTCCACCTGATCCATATGCATATGCGGCGTGATATAATCCAGCAAAAGCAGAAAGCCGACGCCAATCATGAAGCCGATCGCCGCCGGCAGAAAGGCCAGCTTTCCCAAATACTCCGCCTGCTCAATGGCAGGAGCCAGAAGACTCCAAAAACTGGCTGCCGTCATGACCCCGGCGGCAAAACCGGTCAGAATCTTCCGGAGCCGTTCTGTCATACTTCCCCTTAAGATAAAAACCATTGCCGCACCGGCAGTTGTTCCAATAAAAGGGATGGAAAGTCCCTGTATGATTTCCTGATACATCTGTCAGCTGATCCTCTTTTCTTCCAATCAGGCAAGTGCCTGCATCTCATACAAAAACTGATCTCTTCTCATAGATACCTGTTGTTTCCTGCAAATACCTGTCACTTCGCATAGATGCCTGTCTTTTCATAAAAATACCTATCGCTTCATATAGATTCTTGACGTTTCCCGAAAACACCTATCGCTCTGCCGATCCGGACCGCCGGTCACTGCTCACAAAAACCCATTCTACGAACGCAAAGAAAAAGATAGAACCATTGTATCGCACTGTCAAGTCAGGTCTCTCTTCACCTGAATTCCATACTTCTTCAGATCGACCCGACCATCTTTTACACGCACTCCCTCTCTCTCCAGCAATTTAGCCTGCTGTCCTGCCCCGCCAAAGGCGAATTCTCCTGCCAACTCACCTTGGGCATTGACCACGCGAAAACAGGGAATACCCAGCGGATCTGGATTTTTGTGCAGGGCATTTCCGACCGTCCGTGCCATCCGAGGATTTCCCGCTATCTGCGGCCTCTTCTCTTGTTCTCATCTCAGATCTGCCTCAATCATCTCAGCACAAAAACCCCGTCAGAAAAACACACATCTTTTCAGGGCTTGCTGCCTTTTCCTCTTCGGACAATTTCAATTGAAATCCCCCAAAAGAAAATCATCAGAAGAACCCAAATCAAAATCGAGAGAAGTCCCGTCTGATTGTGTCTCCATCTCATCCACCACTCCGCAATCATAACCAGGGGGAAAACAGTCAAGAATAAGATAGAGATAATTCCGAACAGACGTCTCACCCATGTATATCTCATGAAATATACCGAAATTGGAAGGCCCAGATATCCGTCAATATCTGTTTGCTCAACCGCACGATCGATAACTCCCATGATATCAGGATATTTTCTTCCCTCTGCCTCTTTTGTTTTGACATAATTCAGATAGTATTTTACATCAAATGATATATCTGCCTGATCATCAATCATTTTTTGACACAGACTAAGTGCTCCATCCAAGTGCTCTCGTTCCTCCTTGAGTGTATTTATCTGCTCTTTTAATACACCTTGCAAATTGGCATTTTTCTGAAGGAGATTTCTAATCTGTTCAAGTGAAAGATCCATTTTCCGATACAGTACTATCGTATCCAGGCACTTGATATCTTCTTGTGTATAAGATCGATAGCTGTTAGTGCTTATTCTTGCAGGTGCGATCAGTTCCTTCCTCTCATAAAAACGGATGGTGCTGATATCCAATCCCGTTTTTTCTGCCACTTCTCCTATTTTCATAAATCCCCCTCATGGCTCAGGATCTCTTTCGCGTCACTAAGGACTTCCTCAGGAAAATCAAACTGCTCCAGTAAGAGGATCGCATTGCTTTCTCCCCCAAGCCCCGCTTTTATCTTATAGTCAAATGTTATCGTTCCCTCATCATAAAAACAATCAAAATAATAGCACTTGTATGCATCGCGGACTCTCTCCGCCAGTTCATGATCGTGCGTCGCCACAATGATAAAACAAGTCTTATCTGAGAAAAAATGCAATAGGGCTTCTGATACGGCAAGTCTCTCTCTTTGGTTGGTCCCCTTCATGATTTCATCTACGACAAATAAAACCATTTTACCCGACTCTAATCTTTTTACCATTCGCCTCATGTATTTGACTTCACGAACATAATAGCTTTCCCCTGAGATGAGATCATCGCGAATCGCCATTGATGACATCACATCCATTTCGGGAATTTCAAATTTCGAAGCGGTGCAGAAATCAATTGTCTGCGCGAGAATCACATTGACTGCCAGGGCCTTCATCAGGGTTGATTTCCCGGACGCATTTGCCCCTGTAATGATTGTGTTTTTTGTCAATACAAGGTCGTTTCCAACCGCATCTCTGAGCAGCGGATGCAGCAGATCCTCACAGCAAATCTCCTCTTTTTTTGTAAAAGTCGGATGACAGCCACATTTCATTCCCTTTTGAAAGGAAGCGCAAGAGATGGCAGAATCCACCGTCCCCGCCAGATCAAATAAATGCAGAATCGCCTCTTCATTTCCTAAAATAGCCCGCGACAGCTTAATGTAGCTTACTAAATCGATCAGCGTGATCCCAAAGAGATAATCGAGCAGGAAATTATTTGGATCGTTGAGTTCAAAGGCTTTTCGCACCGAAAAACCGCCTACCGCCTTTTCCACCCTCCTCAGTTTTTTTAAGTCCCTTCTGATTTCTTCTGCACATGAAACGTCATCCAATGGCCAGTTTTTCTCAAGATACCGGCAAAATTTAACAATCACGCACACATCATACAGACTGTAAAATGTATATTCCTGCTTTTCCTTTTTTATGATATAAATGGTCAGGTTGCAGCTCACCATCAGGATCAGAAAAAAACTTGCCTGTGGAAGGCGAAAAAGAAACGCCCCCAAAATAGCGCAGATGAATAAAAGCTGCAGAAGTCGATAAAATACCAATTCGGCCCATCCCCGGTCGTCCAACATTTTTAACATCAATGGGAGGAAGTAGCTGCTCTGTCTTTTCCCGATTCCGCAGAATTTTCTCTCAAATACCAGCCTCCTTTTCTCATCCTTTGTAAAGGCGGAAACCAATTTTGAAAATAATTGCTGCCTTTCCCCTGTCCCGGGCTCATGCAATTGTCGGTAGAGCACCTGCTCTCCGACAAAACTTCGTGTGTTATTAATTCTGTAAAAGACCTCATCCATTTCAAGATCAGACCATGTGATCGCATCGATCCCGTCCTGTCCATACTCCTCTTGATACATACGGATCGATTTCATTCGATTCTCTACCATATAAGCTGTTGGCAGGTCCCTCGGATCACAGCCCCACTGTCTTCTGATCATGGATTCGATTCTCTTTTTTCGGCGTCCAAACATGCTGATACCTCCTCGATTCCCTTAAAACATAGACCATGAACCAGGTGGAGGGTCAAGTTTATTCTTCAAAAAGCATCAAATTCCATTCCTTCGGTATCCTCACTTTTCATCCGTGACCTTATCTCCAACAATCCAGTAGTCACAGATGCCGTCACCGTTTGAGATCGTGTGTTCCCGATGAAGCCTTCCATGCTGGAGCCGCAGCATGACCTCGTCTGTCGCGCAGAGAGCGGGCATCAGTTCACCGATTCCCTCCCTCTCACAGAATTCGCAGATCGGGCAGCGGGAAAAATAATAGTAACTGCCATCTCTGTGCAGTCCCTCATTGAAGTGTACGACCCAATTGACCGGATATTCTTTCCCCTTTTTCCGATACCATGTCTCATACTTCTTCATGCTCCTGTACCATTTTTTCGGTGACTTGTTCAGATCTATCATTCCGAATAAAGTTCGAAGAAGCGGACTTGTCAGCACGTCTATCATCACATGAGCCATTTCATCAGGGCTGATCTTTTTGCCGCTTCCCAGCCATGCCGCCGCGAAAGCATAGGCAAAGTACGCGTTTGCCGCCATCGGGTTGCCGGGGCCCAGATCGTCCGCGCGGGAGAGAAGCCTCCTGTATTCCTCTTTGCCCTGGCGGATTGACCGGTCAGCCAGTTTTCGGTCAAAGCGCTTTGCAATACTCTTTTTTATCATCGGCGCAAACAGCGTCCAATAGATCCCTCGATATTTCATCGCCCGCCCTTATCTCTATACATGAACAGCAGCTATCTGAGCGTGGATACTATGACTCCGGTACAAAATGACCTCGTCTCCTCTATATTGACGATTATCCTCTATATTTACGATTATGCGCCAATTGAGGATATCATTCTATGCGCTTTTCCGACGCCGGGGCATTATTTATTCCTCCGTCCATACTTCCTTTGCGAGATGAAATACAGCCCAGGCTTTCGGCCATCCTGCATAAAATGCAACATGTGTGACGATGGCTGCGATTTCCTTCTTCGTCACCCCATGATTCTTTGCATTCTGAAGATGAAACTTCAGAGAAGAGTCCGTGATTCCCTGCGCCATCAGCGCTACGACTGTGATAATACTTCTTGTTTTTAAATCGATATCCTCGTTGTTCCAATTCTCTCCAAATAACTGTTCTTTTTTACTGTTGCCAGTGTTGTACCGTTTACGGCTTCTTTTGTGACTACCGCACCATCGCGTGCGGCAATATCATCCGCCATAGACTGATTAAGTGCGCAGGCCCCTTTTGTCACGGAAGAACCCAGAAAGAGGATTCTCTTCCCTCTCAAAGGGCTATCTTCCAATTGCTGTATATTCTCGCAATGATACTCGGCTATAGCCTTCTTCACGATTATTGCTCCGAATCTGCTAAGTTTCCTCTCTCATCTTGTCAGGAACAAGAAGAGGTAAAAAAGGCCTGCCGCTATAACTACAGCAAGCAGTATTTTAAGCAGAATTCCCTTCATTTTATCCATATGATTCTCCTTATTTATATTCAAACTCAACCTTGTAATTTCTTGTCAACTCATTGCTCTTGATCATGTTGACAATCACCTTCTGCGTATTCTGATCCGCTTTTCCCAATACCCCTGACTGTAATGCCTGTTCCTCTCCCTTTTTGACAATGGCATCCTTTAGCTTTTGCTGTTCTTCAGCACTGATATTTGTAAACCAGCTCTCCTGATCCAGGTAGCTTACAAAGGAATCCTTTACTTCATATGATTTATAGAGCACTGCATGGGGCAAAGTTATGCTTATGATATTGTTCCCCTCTGCATCTTTTTTGCTTTTATACTCGATCTCCTCAAAATTCGTCCCCGCCAGGACCTCAACATCCAGACTGAATATCAGATAGCTTTTGGTAAAGGGGATTGATATGGAATCAAAGAGTTTTCTTTCCTTGGAACCATCCTCTAAAACTCTGCCATACCACTCTTGCGTCACAAGAAAGCCCACATCCTTAAAGCCGAAATCCAACACCGTTTCCCTGTGCATGAATTTCGTGGGAACCAAGGCCCCTATCCCGATACATAAAGCCATGATACATAAAAAAAAGATAATCCTAACAATCAGCGGTATTTTCTTGAGTATTCCACCGATTCTTCTGGTCTTTCTCTTCTTCTGCTCTTCCATTGGCTCTCCCCTGTAAGCATCTCTTGTAACGGACGATCCCATTATAACAGACAATCTCTATGAGGGGAGATGACCTTAGACCTCCCTCATCCTTTTTGGGATGGTGAATTGCAATCCTACCCGTATTTGTGGGCGCCTGCCACAAATGCTGATCCATCTTTTCCCTGACGCGTCATAGGCAATTACCAAAAGTTCACCCTTCATATTATTTTTTTAGGATAGAAATCAGATGTCCAATCCCTATGCCAAGAAGAGAAATAACCGCTCCGACAAGAAGCAGCGTCCAATTCGGCTCATTCACTTTTCCAGTCGCAATATTGTTCGCCAAGCTAAAACTCATATATGCCAGCAGCATGTACATGATGCCAAAGGCGATTGATGCAAACCATTTACACCTTCCCCATAAGTCCATTTCGCCAATGAGGAGAGAGAGAATAAAGGTCGTCAGCGGAATGATAATCCATATGACACCTAAGGCATAGACCATGGCTTTTCCCGTTTCATCCGGCGAAAACCAGAACCATAAGATCGCCAGGGTCCAGATAGTCAAATAAGATAAAACCACTATCAATGCTGATAAGCGATGTCTGCTTTTTACCTGATTTGTGCTCTCGTCAAGATAGTCCATATAACTGCTCATTGAGGATTCTCCTTTCAATAAATAATCAAGGCTGACCTGATAAAGATCGCTCATCTTCAGTACGCTGACAATATCCGGGTACGACTTCTCGTTTTCCCAATTGGATATGGTCTGTCTGCTGATGCCAAGGGCTTCTGCCGCCTGCTCCTGTGTGAGCTTTGCATCCACTCGCGACTTTCGAATTTTGCTCCCAATATCCATCTGCCTCACCCCCTCTTGTTATATAAATCTTAGAGCAGTCATCCTCCAACATCTATCAAATTGCCTGGACATCTCTGAAAAACATGTCAAAAAGCTTTTACATTCAAATGATAATTGATCCCAGCACCAATACTATATATTGAAGATACTCGATGATCGTGTTCTGTGATAACTTTTCCAAGGTTCTTCCCCCACCGAGAAGGGCCTTCCGGCACCCGGTTTTTGTAGTCAGACTTCATTTTTACTTATACCCCCTTCCCTGTGTGAAAACAGGCGGCCAATATTCCATCGGCTTTTCGCCAAGCTTTATTCTGAAATCACAGAAATCGCCATCTTCAAAGCAGGTATGTTCGCGAAAGAGCGGCACACCGAGAACGCCGAACATGACATAATCCAGATTACAGAGATAGGGCATATATGCTTCATATCCGTACTGCTTTGCAAAATCAGCCAGCGGACAGACCAGGTTGTGATAGCTGAAATCAGATCCCTCTTCCGGCGGGATCTGTGTCTTTGTTTCAAAGCTGCCAGGGTTTTTCGCTGCATTGGCAGCATTTTTGGCGTCCTTTTTCCTAAATATCTTGTTCAAAAGCCTTGTGTTCCCGCATAACTTACCTATGCTTTTCCGGACGATCCACGGCATTTTCATAGTCATACGCTCATAGCTCATCACCATGAGATGTCCCGTTTCTTCTGGATCGACACCGTATTTTTGAAGTACTTCACCCATGGCAACAAAGCAGTATGCACCCGTCAGGTTACGTGTGCCGCTGACATGCTCTCCGCCGATATACGGAAACCTTTCCAGCAGTTTCGTCTCATAATAGGTCCATATTTCGGCAAACACATCACCATATTTTCTTCTGCTGGCTTCTTCCAGCTCAGGGCGGATCAGAAAAAGCAGCTTATTCATGTCTTTTTTCAGCTTATCCCTATTTTCAGCATAATATGGATGCACGTTTTTCTCCCTCTCTCTTCTCACTTTCTCGCAAGTACCCTTATCCACGGCTTTGATCTGTGATGGTCACTGGCTTCCTATTTCGTCGATTCAAACAGGGTCTCCCGAGAAAAGCCGTGTGGGAGAAGGCTCTTAAAAGAGCAGATCCGATAGTCGCTCTCGCTCTTGGCCGCAATCACCTGCATCTCTTCATCTGCGAACTCGCTTAAGACCTGTCTGCATATCCCGCAGGGCCAGGCGTAGCTTTCTGCTCTCTCTTCTCTTCCGCCAATGATGGCGATCGCCTGGAAATGCCTGGCCCCGGCGGCAACCGCGGCAAAGGCAGCCGTTCGCTCGGCGCAATTGCTGGCGCCATAGGAAGCATTCTCAATATTGCAGCCCCGGTAGATCTTCCCATCCGCAAGAAGGGCGGCTCCAACCCTGAAGCCGGAATAAGGAGCATAGGCTCTCTCTCTGGCTGTCATTGCCTCTCGGATCAAATCACTCACTTGATATTTCGCCACAGGCAATCTCCATATCTGTATCTATCCCAGTTACCGTCTTCGCACCACTGTAAATGATATTCTAAATGAAATTCTCCGGCCTCAATGTAAATTCCATGCTTTTTCAGGTCAGCCCCTTGTTCTGCAGACAGATCCCATACTTCTTCAGATCGACCCGACCGTCCTCCACATGGACTCCCTCTTTCTCAAGCAATTTAGCCTGCTGCCCGGCCCCGCCGAAGGCAAACTCCCCCGCCAGTTCTCCCTTAGCGTTGACCACGCGAAAACAGGGAATATGCAGAGGATCCGGATTCCTGTGCAAGGCGTTGCCGACTGCCCTGGCCATCTTTGGATTCCCGGCCATCTGCGCCACCTGCCCATATGTTGCCACACACCCCTTTGGGATCTTTCTGACCGCCTGATAGATGCGCTTTGCCGGAGAGTCCGTCACGAGATCATAGCTCTCCGCAATCATCCTTTTCATCTCCTGCTCCGGAATGCTTCCGTCAAGCAGAATCGTATTCCAGTGTTCCTTGTTCTGATGCCAGCCGGGAAGAACAGAAGCATAGGCATTTCTCCAGAAATCGCGCCATTCCGGGTCGACCTTGACATTGAGATTGACCAGGCCATTTCTCTCATAAACGGCCAAAAAGGTCTTCTTGCTCCCCCTTACCCGAACCAGCTGCCAGTCCGCCCTTGAAAAGGGCCTGTCTGCATAGGCGCCATCAAAGGACAGACCATATTGTACAACATCTTCTTTTGTTTTCATCTTACATCTGCCTTTTATCTCTTTCTCCTGCTTCTGACTTCATATGTATGCACATTCTCTTGAATCTGTTTTCTGCCCTCTCACATGGTATTCTCATTGCTATATTTTGTCTAACCTTTTACAGCAAAAGAGCTGACCCCACATTCTGTGCATACATCAAAACACGCAGACAGAGTATGGAGTCAGCCCTCATATTCATGGCAATCCTGTGCACGCGAGGCCCGGAGCCAGCCAGAGGCAAGGTCAGGAGGCGGCAGGGTCAGACTCTGAATTTTACAGCTGTACCGTAAACCATAATCTCTGCCGCGCTTTGCATAATCGAAGAAGAAGCATAGCGAACTCCGACGATTGCATCTGCCCCCAGCTTCTCTGCCTCCTCGATCATTCTGCTGTCAGCCTTGTCTCTCGCCTCTGCCATCATCTTGTTGTAGTTCTTGAGTTCTCCGCCAACCAGGGTCTTAAAACCGGCGCCGATATCCTTAAAAGCGTTGACGGTCTGGATGGTAGAACCCTTAACCATACCAAGCGTCATAAGTTCCTTGCCTTCAATAGCCTCTGTTGTCGTAAGCAGCATAGACACCTCCTTGTATGAGCAAGCATACCATTTCGATGAAATTCTGTCACTCTCAGCGTTTCCTTAAAAGGTCAGACACACAGCCGCAGTCAATGCTTCGGAACCTTACAGACAGGCCAACATCTCACCACAAAATTCCATGATAGGAAATCAGCAGTGCCGCAAAAAGGAGCGCATAAAAAGCGACAAACATCCATTTCATTTTCACACATAGAGCAATAAATTCGCGAATAAATGCCGATGGAATATAATAGCCTGCCGTTGAACAGCCCAGGCCGTCTCCCTTGATTCCAATCTTCTTGGCATAAGTGCTCGTGCGAAACACGTGATAATCGTTGGTCACAAATAAAAAGCGGGGCTGATCCACCAGCTTCTCTCCAATTTGCTTGGAAAACAGCAGGTTCTCATAGGTTGTTTTTGATTGATCCTCCAGTAAAACCGCCTCTTTCGGGATGTCTGTCTCTTCCAGCAGATAATTCAAGATCGCCTGCGCCTCCGAAATCTTCTCATCCGGTCCCTGACCTCCGCTCGCAATCAGCTTCATATTGGGATTATTAGACTTCTTATATGCCTCTACCGCCTTGTCGATCCTGCGTTTTAAGAGAGGCGTCACTCTTTCTCCGTCCAAGAGACCTGCGCCATGAATAATGATAAAGTCATAGTGCTTTCGCTTTGGAATCAGCAGATACAAAATGGAATAAAGCATAAAACCGGCAAATGCAAAGCCAAAAATCAGATAAGAATAAATAAAGAAGATAAAGAAAATGTTGATCCAGTGATTCTGATAAAAATACAGATTGCTTCCATATGCCCGAATCAGTATCACTCCAAAAAAGGCGAAGATCAGAATTCCCATGACAAGCGAAAGAAAATTCGCCTTGGATTTACCCTCACGCTTCAATAGGACAATCCCGTTATAAACGAGGAATATGCCGCTGAGAAAAATCAAAAAGGGAATTCCCAAAAAGCAGACCATCAGAGCCAGCATATAGGAATTGCTGTTCCCGGACAGATAGCTAAGCTGTATTACTGACACAAGAGCAAAAAGCAGGCTGATAATCAAGAGGGCAGGATTTAAAAGGCTGCGGCTGTCCCTCCATATTGACAGAAGCAGCAGCAGAAAAACAACTCCGGTAGCGATGTATAAGATCATTTTTTCGTTTTCCTCCGCCTCTATGGTAATACATGCTCTTAAGATGTTCTCATCTTTTTAGATCTTACAGATTAAAAGAAGTCATTTCATACGTCAATTCGATTCTCCTTTTTCTGCGTTCAAGCATGCTGATTCCTCCTCTTTTCCCCTGAAGAATAGACCATGAACCAGGTACAGAGTCAAGCATATTCTTCAGTGCATTTCATTCTTTATTGTATCTTTTAAAGCCTGCATTGAGTCCTCAATGCGGCTTCGCTTCCATAGAAGATGGAAATCTTCTCACCGAAGACGAACAATGGGAAAAGATGGATGTACGCTACCGCTTTGCCGCATAATCAATTTGTTTGATAAGCCTTATTCCGCGCGCGTTTTGCTCCGTATCCCCTTCCTCTTCGTATCCGTCATAGGGCGCATTTGGGTCATGCATACGCTTCTTGAACGGGGCGCAAAGTTCTGTCCTGTGCCGGAAGGCAAATTCCAAATCGTCCGTCCAGCCCGTGTGACCGGTGATAATCTTTATGGTTCCTGTCCTTCTTTTCAGCTTTCTTTCAAGCGCAGCCAGCGATTTGACCGAGAGCTGATTGCTCTCCGCCAGAGTACTGATGAAGCTGTAGCCCCCGTCCGCGCCAAACCAGATCGTATCGCCCGCAAACAGGTACTGATCATCAATCAGATAGACCATGTGCCCCCAGGTATGACCGGGAACCAGAATACATTCGATCTTGATTCCGTCAATCGTAATGACCTGTCCGTCCGTCAGCAGAACCCGCCTGTTATTCATTTTTACCATGGGAAGTTTATAAAAGCCGTAGAGTACTTTTCGTCTTACGCGGCCGGTCAGATAGCGGTTTTCTATCTCACTGAGATATACTGTTGCGTCTTTGAACAGAAGATTACTGTCCTCTTCCAGGGCGCCAACATGGTCCGTATCCTGATGGGTGATGAGAATGTTTCGAATGGACGCGGGATCTATATCCAGCCATCCCATCTTTTCACCCAACCGCTCGTAATTGTATCCGGCATCAATCATAATTGTCCTGCCATTCTTCGTATAGAAGAAAACATTCGCAACCCATTCCCTCACGCAGGCAACATGCTCATCGATCCAGCCCGTATTCAGCGGTTTAAAAATCTCCTTACCGCGAAACACACGGCTCATGAATTTCTTCTGTTTCTCCGAGTCCTTCCTTGCCATTTGTAAATCCCCCTTCACCCTTCTGCGTTGATTTACAATAACAACCTTTATTGATCCCTTATGTTGTTAGTATACTCTGACAGCGACTGATAAAACACTCTTGGCGCCATATTTCAGTTCCCCCTGTCCTATGATGGGGATTGTATTACTTCCCAAAGATCTGCTTTACACGCAGAAAAATCCGTCCCCCAAAAAGGAACAAATCGCTATAAAAGGGCCATCCACAGAGAAAAAACAAGGAAGCGCAGGGAGGATATCAGCCATGTGCTTAAGCTACTGGACTCTCTGCACATGCAAGGCAAAAATTAATTACACTAACAAGATGAATATCTGATCATGTTCCTTACAATCAGCAGATCATCCGATAAATCTTTTCTGGCTTACTGCTTTATATGCCGTTGTGTCAGGCACAACTATTTATTTGTTATTCAGGATGACCTTATCTTCATCAAAGTCTGCCAGATACTTTTGAAACTCCGAGTCATCTCGTAGAAAATCGTACTCCGCGCTGGTTCTTAATTCAGCAATAAACATCGGAATAAATGATTTCCAAACATTCCTGACGGTTTCATGCGCAATTCGATAGAACACCGGGGAATCCGACATGGCCCACGGAGTGTTTACCGCCCTCATAATTTCTTTTATTGCGGCAAGGCTTTTTTGCTTGTCTTTCTCATAGAGTGCTATTTGCAGGCGGGGAACGGCGCTCCCATACTGCCACAGTCCAAATTGAGAAATCATCTTCTCAATCATTTCACTGATTTGATTTGTTGACGGCAGGTGTAGATACGCCCAGATAATTTGCAATCTGCTCTTGGGTCAGGCCAGCATTCTTCCTGTATTTCCTGATTTGTTCGTTGATCTGCATACCATCGACCTCCTTGTGTCTCAATTATATAGCGGTAAAGACCGCATTTATATTGAGCGGTTATTAATTATGAGGTTATTTTCTTAACCACTGATTAAATCATTCTGTGCTGAGATAGAAAGAGCAAGACGCTGACAGTTTCATCCTTTCCCTCCGCAGAATCACACAAGATCGGTGATGAAATTTTCAACTAAAAAGCAGCAAAATGCTCCTCTTATTTTTCCAGAGCCTGATCGACATCCGCAATGATATCGCGAATATCTTCAATCCCCACAGACATACGGATCAGATCCGGGGATACGCCGGCTGCCATCAGTTCCTCATCATTCATCTGCCGATGTGTCGTAGATGCCGGATGCAGGACACAGGTTCTCGTATCGGCCACATGAGTGACAATGGCAGCTAACGTAAGAGAATCCATGAACTGAACCGCTGCCTCTCTGCCGCCTGCAATACCGAATGAAATCACACCACAGGATCCCTTGGGCAGATATTTCTTAGCCAGGGCATACTGGCTATCATTTTCCAGACCGGGGAAGGAAACCCAGGACACCTTAGGATGCTCTTTTAAATGCCGGGCAAGAGCCAGGGCATTTTCATAGTGTCTTTCCATTCGCAAGTGCAGGGTTTCCAGTCCAACACCGAGGTAGAAGGCATTCTGCGGAGAGGGGATAGATCCCAGATCGCGCATCAGGTTCGTTGTCATTTTGACAATATATGCCGCCTTTCCAAAGCTCTTGGTATATACAGTTCCATGGTATGTCTCGTCGGGACTTGTCAGCCCGGGAAATTTCTCACTGTACTTCGTCCAATCGAAATTGCCGGAATCCACAATGGCTCCGCCGACAGCATTCGCTGTGCCATTCATATACTTTGTCGTGGAGTGTGTGACAATATCTGCTCCCCATGTAAAGGGTCTGCAGAAGACCGGCGTAGGAAAGGTGTTATCTACAATGAGCGGCACCCCGTGCTTATGGGCAGCTTTCGCAAATTTCTCAATATCCAGGATTTGCAGAGAGGGATTCGAAATCACTTCTCCAAAGACCAGCTTGGTGTTGGGCTTAAACTTGGACTCCAGCTCCTCTTCGGAAATATTGGGATCCACAAAAGTGGCCTCGATGCCCATATTTTTCATCGTGTTCGCAATCAGATTATAGGTCCCGCCGTAAATGGCGGAAGACGCAATAACATGATCGCCCGCATCCGCGATATTGAATATGGCATAAAAATTCGCCGCCTGGCCCGATGATGTTAAAATGGCCGCCACTCCGCCTTCCAGCTTGCAGATCTTGTCCGCAACCGCATCATTTGTCGGATTGGCAAGCCTTGTATAGAAATACCCCGACTCCTTTAAGTCGAAGAGGTCACCCATCTGCTTCGACGACTCGTACTTGTAAGTTGTCGACTGCACAATGGGAAGGACCCTGGGTTCTCCATTTTTCGGCTCATAGCCTCCCTGTACACAGATTGTATTGATATGATAATTTTCCATTCGCGTTTCCTCCTTATCCCAATACATATACTCCTTCTTCTTGCCCTGTCAAGCGAAGGAGCCGGCCTCCTGTCCCGATAAAGCGGGGTTGCCCATCTATGTTTCATCACACCATATTTTCACCTTATGATATTCTTTGCTTTTGGCGTAGGCAAAGGCTTTTGAATTTCGAACATAGTCAAATATGTTTTCGCTTAAATCCTCATCCCATATTGACTCACTCATCTTTTTATTCTCATCATCCGTCTCATAGAAAATATCGACATGGACTTGATAAAATTCTTCATCTTCATTTGGAAATTGTCTGACCAGGGAAATTTGAAACATGGGCTCATCTGCAAAAGATGTAAATGTTCCTGTTTCAAACAAAATCATATCTTCCTCAAGCGGTATGCTGCACATCCGCTCAAATACATTGACGATTTCCTCTAATGAACTTCTCTCAGCTATTTTATTTTTCAAAAAATCAATCAGCTTATCCATTCGTCTCCTCTTTTTGTCCCTGTAAACCTGGATTTATTTCTTCTTTCGTCGCTGTGTTATATTCCGACTATCGTCTAATGCTATTGATGCTTTTCTAATCAACTCCTCATCCGGTTTTGTGATACCGCTTGTATCTTTTGAATCATACCCGCGAAATCCCCGATACTGTCACCATTTATATCATGGAATGACTGTAGACAAAGCTCGTAAAATACCGTCTCTGTCAACCGCGTTGGCATAACTTATTTCCCTGCGATTTCTAAAATATCTCCCGAGAGGATAATTTGATACTGAAACTTTGGGTACTCCCGCTCTATTTCTTTTAGTTCTTCTTGAATCTCTTTTTCTTTGCGATGAGCTGTATTCAATAATACACCGGGAATGCCACAAGATGCCGCAACTTGCATATCACTGGCAACCTCATTGCCAATCATGACACAATTACTTGCATTCAGCGCATTGTCATCAAGCAGTTTCTGCATAAACGCCTTCTCCGGCTTACGCATTCCATAATCAGTAGAGATAT